>Ga0209281_1001361_pt1 | contig 15128 bp, 9 predicted proteins | sample MedtruBG_FD_187514 | JGI IMG/M metagenome (GOLD analysis project Ga0209281, IMG submission 187514) | Root nodule microbial communities of legume samples collected from California, USA - Medicago truncatula BG (SPAdes) (version 2) | ecosystem: Host-associated > Plants > Roots > Nodule | place... | reverse complement strand
GTCTCCCACGACGAGCTTGCCGCCTTGGACGCCGACAACAAGCGTCTCAAGAGATTACTGGCTGAACGGCTTCGTGCACAGAACTTTCGGCTCAAGAGGATGCTCGAACGATTTGACGGATAGCGGGACGCCGTCGCCGTGCGTGATTGAGATGTCTGGTCGAAGTTGAAATCCGGACGCGGCGAGATTTGTTTGAGGGCCCTGGAGCGCGACGGACAACTTGCATTCTGCTAGCGTCTGGCATTCCCGTCGAATGCGGCGCCCGAGGACCGTTTCGAAGAGCCGCTCCATGTTGAAAAGCAGCGCGGAGCCGGGTGCGTCGCCGATCCGGACATCTGGGAGCAGTCCGGTGAGCAGCTGCGAGGCATTGCGGAAAGCGGCTTGCCAGTGCCTGATCGTGCGGTCGAGCGGGAGCGCATCCAGGTCGCGGGCGCCCTGGGTGGAGATCGGCCTCGTAAACAGTTTCGCTTAGACGTCCAGAAGGGTAAAGTAACGGCATGAAGGTCCGTGCGCTCGATCATGTTGTGCTCTGCGTCAACGACGTCCCCGCCACTCGCCGCTTCTATGAACGTGTACTGAACATGGAGTCGCGGGAGGAACGGCCAGGCAAGTGGTCACTGCATTTCGGCACCCACAAGATCAGCCTCCAAGACGCTGTTGCATCCCCGAGCATTGCTCGCGAGACGGTCCCGGGCAGCGGAAATTTCTGCTTGCTTACCGACACCCCTCTGGAGGAGTTCATCCTGAACCTCAAGCGTCAAGGGATAGAAATTCTCGATGGACCGGGCGAGCGAGCCGGGGCGATGGGCAAGATTCTCTCCGTCTACTTCAAGGATCCGGACGGCAACCTCGTTGAGGTAAGTAACCAGCTTTAACCCCGGTCCGAAGGACCGCTCGGGGCTCACGGAAATTCCGGCTCGTGACCACGAGCTCCGCAACAGGTGATTTGCGCCGAGCAGGCTCGGCTGACTGCAAAGGGATCGAGGGCAGTCGTTCTCATCGGGAACTAGCCATGGGGCTTTAGGGCGTTTGGCTATGCCAATATTGGGAGTCGAACGGCCGCGTTTTTGTGCCTGATCCGAAACACAGTGGCAGTGGCGTGTCTCAAAAGCGTTTCCGACCATCGAGGATAGGAACTCAATCAGACTTGCACGAGATTGCAGTTGCAGCGATAAGTTTTGGCGTCTGCGAGGCGGCCAACGAGGAGCTGGTCGCTCTAAGGCCGTCTGCGCAAACACAAGGTGGACACTCAGGGACTTTACATGAAACGAAACACGGTCTGCGGGCTCCTCGCACTCTCGCTTAGCCTAATTGCTGCTTTACCGGCGCGTGCAGACGAAGCACGCCAGGCCTATTCACGGGGAGACTATGCGACCGCTCTCAGGATCTGGCGCCCTCTTGCGGAACAGCACGATGCCGATGCGCAGTACGCGCTCGCGACATTATACACTAAGGGCGAAGGCGTACCCAAGGACGACGCCCAGGCCGCCATGTGGTTTCGCAAGGCCGCCGACCACGGCCACGCCAATGCCCAATACAGTCTCGGGCTTAGGTATGTTAAGGGAAAGGGCGTCCCCAAGGATCAGGGCCTGGCAGTCGCCTGGTACCGCAAGGCCGCCAATCAGGGTCACGCCAAAGCTCAGAACAATCTAGGAACTATGTATGTCAAAGGCGAAGGCGTGCCTGCAGATACCGCTGAGGCAGCCGCATGGTTTCGGAAAGCGGCCGATCAGGGTTATGCCCTTGCTCAATACAATGTCGGCATCATGTACGATGAGGGCAAAGGCCTGCCTATAGATGATAGTCAAGCAGTCTTCTGGTACCGCAAGGCCGCCGAGCAGGGCCATACCAAGGCTCAATACAGCCTCGGCATCATGTATGACGACGGCGAAGGGGTGCGGGAGGACGATGCGCAGGCAGTCGCCTGGTACTATGCTGCAGCCGGACAGGGCCATGTCGATGCGCAATTCGCCCTCGGCAACATGTTCGCTGGCGGCAGGGGCGTCGCTCAGGACGACGTGGAAGCAGCCGTTTGGTACCGCAAGGCTGCCGAACAAGGCCACCCCGAGGCTGATAACAGTCTTGGTGTTCTGTATAGAAGAAACCTGCGCCAGCCAGGCCTGTTTATTCGATAGGTTGGACCTGCCAATGAGCTCAACCTGCGGAGGTTCTCACGCAAGTTAGAGCAATACGCGTCCTTGCCCGATCAGGTGACCTGCATCAGTGCATCAGGTCTGACCTATGGAAGACGGTACGCGCCGCAGCCGAGCAGCGTTGAGGTGGCCCCCATACCCGAGCGAATCATGCCGCGGGAGGTGCAATAGGGGCACTCCGGTCAGAGCGGTTCTTCGATTGTGGGGTCCGCGGTTCCAATCCCTTCAAGGCGCCCAAATCTCGTTGGGTCCGACCCGGAGAACATAGACAACAGAATTACGGAAGACGGTGGATGTATTCCCTGTATTTCAGCCTAGTCGGGAGTTTGCGCCGCCTCGTATTATGAATTGTACTCATCCGGTAGGACCGCGACCTGTATGCCGTCGCACCATCACACGTGGAAAGCTCCTGATTGGCCCTTACGCAGCCACAAGGGCCGCCCGACCGGGGCCACACAGTGCCTGCCTCACGGTTTTCTAGAGCGTTCGACAATCCGATTTGCGTGCGGGGGTGGTAGGTCACGCACTCTCGCTTCATCCGTCGGGAAGGTGGATAGACGCTCCTCCTCGACGCTATTCAGCAGGAACAGGTATCCGAGCGCCGTGGACATAGTCCGGTCCTTGCGGGGGCCGAGAAAATAGGTGTCAAACTTCGCGCGCGCCAGGGAGCTAAACGAAAAGAACTCGTACACCCGCCGCTGTACCAGTTCCGCAATATCCTGCCGGCGCCGCATCTCCGTGGGCTGCTCCTCTCGCGAAGGCTTCGCCACCATGATTGCATACGGTTCGTAGGTCAGATCGTCGGCGCCGTTCTCGTTCTCGACGGCGCATTTGGCGCTGTGCTGCTCATTCCAAGTCTGCAGCTTGCCCAAGATAATCTCGCGATCGCCGAGGTAAACCATGCCCGGAACATTCTTCCCGATGCGCGGCTTGCAGAACCAGTGGATGAGTGTAGTGTGGTCTGCGAATGGGCAGAACCGATAGACCGTTCGGCTCCACCAGCTCGCATCTGGTTCGTACTCAAGATCGTCGCAGCTTTCCCCAAGGCGCTTGACGATCCAGTCAGGAGTACAGTCAGTCGCTCCCTTCTCGTGACAAGTTTTGATTTGAGCAGCTGTTTCGGTCCACATTTGTAGCGACTTTTCCAGCTGTTCCTTTTTTGGTCCGCTTGCCTTCTCCAATCGCTGCTTGATCGTGATCGCCTCTTCACTAGCCAGTTGCTCCACCTCTTTGAGGCGGTTCCTATACCATTCTCTATACCATTCTACCTGTGTGTCCAAGGGTGGGAGTCTAGCAGTCCGAAGTGCCTCTTTTGCCATCTGACGCGCCTCGGAAGCTGTTTGGCACATCGTGGCCAGTTCAGTGCGCTCGTCAGGGGGAACGATCCCGAAGAGATCGATCTCGCACAGGTGCTCCACTACATTTTCCGCCGTGGAGTTGTCTACATAGCCGATGTAAACCGAGCTTCTGGCTGTGCGGACGCGCTTTTGCAGATAGGTAATCCCCGAGGCGAAGACGATGGGGGAGAAGATCCCTGACGCGGCACGTTCAGTCTCAGAGAACCGCAGCGTGACAGGATCGCACAGCACGTCGATATCTCCGCTCTTCAGTTTCTCAAAGCGATCATCCGCAGTCACTTTGGTCTCTTCCACTGAGTAGTCGCCGCCGTCGAAAATCCAGTAGCAGAGATCGGCGATGAAGCCTCGGTAGAGCGGCTGATCGCCGGCCCGGTCTCCACCATCGGCACTAACCATGTACGAGAAGGGCTCAACATCGGCACGGAACCCGATCTTGACTTTCGCCTTGACCGGTGCGCCCTGTGCCATAGCCTCAGGGGTGCCTACCGGAACGAAAGCAAGTGCCATCCCCAGAACGCAAATTGTCGACGCTGCGCTGCGGCGGGTTATGTGTAAACGCCGTAGGGCGAAGGAAACCGGTTGCGGATTGCCGAACACGACAGCGGCCAGGAAAGCCAGGGCTGGCATCACGAAGAAGTCGAGGCCTCCGTAGTGGACGAAGCATCCATTGGCGAACAGATCGGCAAGGAAGACGGCGTGATCCGTGCACGCCCGAGCGCTGTACCAAAAGGCGAGGTGGCACGCTTGGCACATCAAGACCAACAGTGCGCTCGCGATTCCATAGACAAACGCCTCGCGGCCATAGACTCTGACGTCGGCCGCAATCAGCGTTAGCCACGCCAGCGGAATGGTTATCAACACCATCGACGGATAAAATAGAAGAAGCGGGTTCTCGCCGTCGACAAGAATGGCTTGAAAGCCGCTCACGTCCTTGGTGACAAAAAACGCCCAGAGCGCGGCGACTCCGCTGAGGCATATGACCGATACGACGAGGGCGATTCCGACAACGGCAAGACGCTGCTCCGCGTACGCCGACCTGCCGTGGGGCGCGTGCGCGATCCACTTCCTCTCGTCATAATAGTATTGACGAACCGCGAATGCTACGAGGAGGGGAAGCCAAAAAATGGAAACGAGGAGGAGGGCGTTCATTGCGGCGGTCGCAAGCACTACCCGCAGGTTACTTGGCATCGCATGTGCGGACAGTGGAGGGTGGAGCCCTTGCCAAGTGAATACTGCGTAGATGGGAATTGTGAATAGAATGCACATGAGAACGCCAAGCTCTGGACCAGTACCGGCAAGATTCGGCAGATCGGCCTTTCGCAACAGCTGGCGCAGGGCAGGGTCACGAACAAGCGCTTCTGCTTTGGCAGATGGCCCCACATAACTCGGGTCACGTTCAACGTAAACCGCTAGGATTGCCGTCAGCTCGTCACGCAGCTCGTGGGCCCGCCCAATAGTCTCCACAATATATTTCTCCCTTCGAGCCGCTGTCCCCTCACCGGGTGAGGTCGGCTCGCGGACACGCCGCTCGAAGCTGTCAAGGAGTGCCGCGGCCTGGTCGGCGATCTTTCGCTCCATGTCCCGTACCGCATCCGAAACCTCCGAGCCGGGCCAGGCGCCGCGTCCTCCCCTTGCCCACGCGATGAGAATCTCGAGCTGGGCCAGCAGTTTGAAGCCGTTCTCAAGGTTAGCGGGATTTAGGCTATTTTGAACCCAGGTCCCGTCGATCTTGTTCCGAATGGCGTTCAGTTTGTCGCTCAGCTCTTTGACCAGGCTCTTCGCTTCTTCCACATCGCCGGCGGCCGCAGGATCGAGTTCCAGATCGCCGGCGGCCGCAGCATCGAGAAGACTGACGAGGTTACGGGACGTCTCATGAATCCTCACCGGAATTCCAACGGCCCGATAGGCGCGCTGGAACAGCCAGCCCTCGGCGATACGAAGCTGCGGAATAAGGGGTGCAAGTCCGGCGAAGCCGAAGGCGAGCATGAGAGGCCATTGCGGACTGTCGAACTGGAGCGAACTCGCGTCCACCTGTATTCCGACGACATGGAGTGCATTTAGAGTCTGCACGACGAGCTTTCCGAAGAACGTCATGACAACATAAAGGAAAAGTAACGTCATTAGATAGATGAGATAGGCCTGACGCAGCGCCGCGGCGCCACCGAGATCTGAAACTTCGACCTCTTTCATCACGCGATAGCGGAATTCCTGGGCGCCGGCTTGGCGGGTATTAAAACGATCCCAGGCGAAGTAGGCGATGAAGAGCAAACCCAAGACGAATGCGATCACGAACTGCGGGGCGAATTGCACCCCCATCATCGGGATTTGCGGCACGTCCTGAACCTGGAAGCGTTCATAGTTCCACAGTGTTTCGGGCAAACCCACGGGCCATGAATCGCTCATCCCCGCGTACCTCTCAGCAAGTGGGTACCAATCTTGTGCTAAAAACAGAATCGCCACGGCGTGTGTTCTACGGCGGGGACGCTTATGGGCAATTCTGAATGTTAGGATTGCACGGACTTCCAGAATACGCGTAGTTCCCCGCACCAAACCCCGTTGCAGCCAAGCATATAGCAAGGGCGAGTAGAAGTCGCATTTTACACTCCTCCATGTAGCGCCATCTCGGAATGGCGACCTTGTCAACCCGTTTCAGCGAGCGTGGTGATGGCCAATTCCGGGGTCGACGTCCCAATCGGTTGGCGGCGTCGTGTTCGAGTTGAAAGACCGGCAACAACTTGAGGACGAGACAAAATCGCCGTCCAAGTTTTCGGCCCGACGATGCCGTCGGGAACGAGGCCTTTTCCTGCTTGAAACGCGCGGACTGCAGCCTCGGTGCTTGGTCCAAATCGCCCATCTTCAAGGACCCCAACTTGTTTTTGAACGACCTTTACGTCTGCCCCTCTGGCTCCGCGCCGAAGGGTGGTTTTCCCCGACGCTGTATCTGTTGCAGGAATGAGCGGTCGAGTTACAGCAGTACCTTGCATAACTGACCGGACGTTTGATCGGAAAACATTCATCTCAAAAAGCGGATCAGGCTTGCGGCCAATGGGAAGCGCGTATTCCTTATGGCCGCAGCACATTTCAGCTCCGGCGCCAATGTGCTTCAATATGGCGGCAACCCCTCGCCAATATGAGTCCATCTGAACTTCAGGCCAGGCGTCCCCGTTTCTTCCGCCGTTTTCCGCCTCGATGCCGATAAAGCTCGCGTTGCCCGACAGGACGCCCCGCCATTGGCCGCCTCCGGCGTGATTGGCACGCCCTGCGGCCACGACGTAGTAAGTTCCGTCTCGTCCCAGTCCGAGCTGCGAAAGTGGACCGGGCAGATCGGATCTTCCCGTTTTCAGCATATTCAGTGTAGGCATGTTGCCGGCAGTCGACGTGCCAGTGTGGTGGCACATCACTCCGCGGACTCTTCCCATATCTGCACGTCCGCGGTTCGCCCAGCCCTCAACTTCCGCGACTTTCAAACCGGCGTTTCGCAGAATCTCCGGTAACCAGATCAGAGAATATGCCATGGCATGCCTCCTTGACTGAGGGAATGAGAGGTCAGGCAGCTCTCGCTACGCCGCCGGACGCTTCAGGGAGTTCGGTATCGTTAGTCGCTTCGCCGACTTCAAGCGGGACGTCACAAACACAGTTGTCGATTCCATCATCCCTACGCACGTGCGCTTCATTGTGGTCGTCGTCGGGAGCTTCGTTTGTGAAATCTCTACCGCGCGGGTTCTGCTCGTTTGCGTCCGCTGTCGACGCCGAAATCCGATGTGCCGTCTCGATTTCAGCGCCTTCGGCGCTGAAGGCCGCAGTGATGGTGGTACCAAGCAAATCTCCAACCAGACGCTCGGAAAAGCCGGCCAGGAAAGCGATCAAGATAGCCACGTGAGTTTCAGGGCTTGAAAGTGCTCCGAACCCGAAGTCGGAGTTGCCAAGCGCCAAAGCGACGAGCTGGCTCTTTAGAAGCGAGAACAAGATCACCGCCGAGACGGCGCCGATAAAGATGCGAAGAACTGCATCGATAAGGTTGTCGCGTCGTCGCAAATCGGTGCGAATCTCTCGAGTGCGTATGCCCAGGGCAATTGAGAAAAGCGCGCCGAGACAGCCAAGTCCGGCTGCCCATCCTATGTAGCTACCGGAAATGAGCTCTCCGCCCGCTCCCTTTATAACTGCCGCCTGGGTAGGGGTTGCCAGCCAGCTAAGGCCTAGAAACATCACGATGGCGCAAATGATTGCTATCACTAGATACTCGGCTCGGCCCATCGATGTACGCTCGTCCAGCAAATCAGCCTTTACGGCCTTGAGCAACGCTGCTGCATGCGTCTGATCACCCTGAAGCGCGATCGTCAAAGCATCGGCCGTACGGCGGTCGAACCGCCTGGCAATGAGCTTTTTTCGCTCGGAGCTGATTAGGCTTCCGGATCTCCAGCCATCGATCAGGCCGTTAATCTCGCCTCGAATAGGATTCAGTGGCGAGAGAGCGAGACGCTGTTCACTTCCCAGTTTCGCGTCATCGGCGAACTGGACCATTACGCGCTCAGCGGTGCCATATACAGCATACGTGTTGCTGACCTTGCTGAAGACTGTCTCGATTTCGGAGCCAGTCATGTCCGTTTGATCTTTGATGATATCGGCGACAATTTCCCCGTTCATCGCTCTTCCCCCCAACAATGTTCGAGCTGCCCTAAGGCCCCTGTGCGAAAGCGGAAGGTCGCGGGCAACTTGTGGAATCCCCAAGGCGGCCTGCTACGCCATGGCCGTCTGCGCACAGCACCTCTCCCCTGCGCAAACACGAAGCCGGCACGCTTGGATAGACCCGAAAAACTAGAATGTTGAAGTCACCACTATATCACGGTTGTCTTTATGAGCAAGTGGCAATATTCAAAATGCTCTACTCTGGAGAGTGCATCCATGTGGGATTGGCTTAACCCGCTGTTCGCGCTCTACAAAGCCGCTAGCCACTCGGACGTCCGCAGACGCCCGGCAAAGCCAGCGCGGTCTTACTCGAATGTTCGGAATTCACCCAGGTGCCTAAGCCTGATTGCATGCCGAGGAAAAGGACGAGGGCCCGGCGCGCCGCCCCGCCCGGCATGTCGCCGCCAATGATGTCGCACTTGAAGGATATCTCGGCGACGGTGGGAACCGAAATCTCGGAGCCGAAATACCATAGGGTCAAGGCGAACTTTCCCCTGATCCCGGCCCCAAGTTTCACCCGGGTGCCCTTGTAAGCGAGCTCACGGATTTTGGGGCCGCTGACCAGAGCGGTGTCGGCGATAAAGGGCACGCCCCAAGTCTCGACGACTTCGCGCAATGTCGGAAACAGTAATCTGAGTCCATCAAGGCTGCGCTGGGATGCGTTCCATTCCGCGGTTTGCTTCGTCGAACGCGCAAAGCGACTGCGGATTGAGCGCTTCGCCGGCACGATAACGGAGTGCTTGTCGGGTTCCGGGTCGTCGACCTCGAGTGGCGCAATATCCTCCTCGAAGACGGTGCGGGCGTCATCACGGCTGCCCGGCAATTCAGTCTCAGCAACCACGAACAGATCGGCCATGCGCAGCTTGAGCGTGATTTCCGGCCGTGCGTCTGAACTCCCGTCGGCGGTTATGGGCAAGCGTTCGCGAAGAGCAAGATCGATCCGAGTGAGGATGCAGTCCGGTGTATCCCAAAACCGTACAGCGCGTTCTTTTCTCTCGGTGAACCGCCCCTCATGGCGTGGTTCGCCACCATTGCGTGAGCCTAGCCGTGTATCGATGAGCGGCTTCAAATGCTCTTCCCAAAAGTTTCCGGCACTTGTATCGGCAGACACTTCTCCAAATCGGTCTGGGTTCAGGAGGAGCTTGTACTCGCGTGCGTCCAATTCATATCGCATGGTCCACATCCTTTCGTGGGGAACTTCCAACAACGTACCGAGCACATCTTGAGGTAAGTCATCACGCGCTTACGGTGATCCAGCCTTCAAGGCATCCGGCACTGCCGGAGGCGAGCTGTACGAGCAGATGCGTGACGATCGCATCGCGCTTGCCCCGTTAGGCCGGCCTTACTGTCCAGCGCCACGAGCGTTCTGCGCGCCAGATCGCCATTTTTGAGAGGCTTGCGCGTTCGTAGCGTCGGCGGCGATCGCCTCACTGGTGAACCCCGGCAATTCGTGAAGCCTACTCGCATCTGGGGCATTGAGCACCTCGCGAAACCGTTCTGACCAGTAAGAAAATTGATCACGGCTCGGCCGTCGGCAGCGACCATGAATTTTCCATCGGGGGCGATAGTTTGACTTCTGGCTTCGCAGCTCCTGGAACTTCAGCGCTACTCCTCCGGCAGAAAGCTCGCTGATCGCCCCAGACACATCCTATACCCAGGGAGTGCAATAGCAGGGCAGTGAAATTTGTGCTCTCGCCGATCTGGAAACGCTTAAGGATCAAAGCAAGCAGGATTGCGATTGGAACGCTGGCGATGGCATAAGCTATTGCGCTCACCGATGCCCCCTCGGCCGTTGCTGCCTTACGCCGCACTCCAATTTTAGCGCACTCATGCGACACCTGGTGTTACGTTTGGAACGCATCCACCGCTCACCTTGATGTAAAATACACAGACTAAGAGGTTCAGCGGCGTGGTTACGCGGGAACGACTGCACTGGGCCAGATATACGCGCCCAGGTCCTAATCCTCGCCCCTGTCTCGGTGAGGGCGCAATTTCCTATCGACATCGTCCTCGCGCTGATTAACTCACTGCAATCAATAGTTTGAGTGTTATTCTTTCTTGTTAGCACTTTTGGCTTGCATTAGCAAATTGAAAATCATAATATACTAGCGGAAAAATTGAGAGGGCTCTTATACAGAAATACACGACAAGGATTTTCGCGAGAAAATCTGCGGGACACATTGTCAATGAACATTGTTAGGAGCTATTTATCTTTGCGTTTATTCTAACGCAGAGGTTCTAGTCTTTTTGCTCGCTGAAATAACTGCAAGAAATCACTGCTGCCCAATCGATCCACTCCACGGGTGACCAGTGAGCGGGAGAAGTCGGAGTGGACACCTGCAGGTCGGCTCCGGCTAGAAGTTTCAAGTAATTAAGCTGGCAAAGTTGAAGCGCTGTTCGCTCCATGATGTGTACTGCTGTCCAAATACATTTTTCATTACGTTTGCGCGAGGGCTGAGCAATGCCTGATAGCTCTGTGCATGAAGCTCTGAAGTTTGTTGATTCCATTCAACTTCCCGAACGGTTCTCAGAACCAGAGCGGACAGAGACCGTGCCGTTCGATTTCGATGCGGCGCGGAACCAAGCCGCGATTGTCGGATCGGAGATCGTCTCCTTTGTGCGGGGGGTGACGGAGGAGCGGCGACGCGATGTCGTCAATGCAACGTTGCTCGCCCAATTGGCCGCCGACAAACGGGTCGGCGACCCGACAGACCTCTTCGCGTGGTACGACGCATACTTCGATGTCCTGACCAATACCGGTTGGGTCGTCCAGACGAAGCAGTTTGTTGATCATGCTGAACACAGCCAGGATCTGCACGCTCATGAGGCGATACTCAGGGTCGCGACATCGCTTTTGGGCCCCGGCACTGCCGCATTGCAAGTAATCCAAACAACTCTCGATGCACTGGCGAAGATGGATCGAGACAGCCCCTGGATCACGCTATTCGATCGCGAGAGCCAACGTGCTAGCTCGGCTCGCTTCCAGGTTACGCTCGCGGAGCAAGGTGCCGACGATCAGTTTCTGGTGACGCTGATGGCTTTCGCCCTCACGGCTCAAGCCAATTTAACACAAGTACTATTTTTTAAGTTTCGATCGAACGAAGTCAAATTGCGTCATTCGTCCGGAAAACTGTCTGTGAACGAGACGGTTCTCGATGCGGTGCGAGAGCTGATCGAGAGCAAGCTCGGAGAACGTTCTTCTGCTTTTGTGCGTAGCTTGCCGGATCTTGATTAGACGCAGGGGATATTTACTGACCTTTCGCTTCAGGAGGGCGTGATGTCGATTGCTGCCGAAATTCAGAAAAAGATTGACCGCGCGGTCGCCGATGGCGACGAGGAAGCGCTCCAGCAACTCTTACGCGATCTGTACGAGCCTGCGGAGGAGGCGGACAAGCCGTTTGACGCGGCAATTCAGCTGAAACCGGAGATCAAGCGCCAAATCGCCGAACTCGCGCTGGAAAGCGATGCGGCCCTGAACTGGGCCAACCGGATCGGCCGCGCGACCCGATGGCTTTCATATCGGCGCAAGACCGCTGGCGGTTTCAATGGCGTTCGCATTGTTGAGGAGGGCGACAGCTGGTTCCAATATCCGCTGCTTCTCGATGACATCATCGACCAACTCGGCCGAGACGACGACAAGGCGATTTTCTCGCTCAGCGGAGCCGGCGACCTCCTGGGAGACATGGCTGCAAGACGCGAATACCTCGAGGCTCTCGGGCAAACGGGCGCTCAGGTGATGCTCCTTTCGGGTGGTGGCAACGACATGCTTGGCGGCGGGCGCTTTGCGAGCTTCCTGTTGCCCTACTCAGATGGAAACAAAGCCAAGGACTTGCTGAACGTGCCACTCCTTGAGGTCGAACTGCGCAGGGCTATAGAGGCCTATCGCCGGATTCTGACCGAGATACGCCAGCGGTTTCCGGCGGTTCGCGTCTTTGGGCACGCCTATGACGTGCCGCATCCGCTGAACGGCGGTCGCTGGATCGGCGGACCTCTCGTCGAACGAGGAATTCCCCTCGAAATCGGGCGGTCTGTCATCGAACTGGTGTTAGACCGGTTCGCGGGACAACTGCTTGCCTTGCAGGGGGAGTTCGCCAATTTTCGCTTCGTCGATCTGCGGGGTAAGGTGGACCGTGGTCGACCGAGCTGGTTCGATGAACTGCATCCCAAGAACCAGGGCTATGGCCGTGCGGCTCAGGCGTTTCGTGACGCGATCGGCGAGATGGCGTCTGAGGCCGTCTTCGAGTTCGCGACCAGAGGTCACGCTGGCGCCGCAATCCCCACGACTCGAATGGCCCCCGGCGTGACCTTGCCGGACCTTGAGACGGCCGGTCGCGTCATCGTGCTCGACCCCGGTCACGGCGGCGCGGCACCGCCGACGAAGGTCGGCGGGTCCAGTTGGAACAACGCCATCGGCCCAAACGGCACGCTAGAGAAGACGCTCACCTTCGATGTCGCGGGAAGAGCCAAGGCATTCCTTGAAAGCCACGGGCATCGGGTCTTTCTAACACGTAGCGGGGATGTGAATCCCTCTCTTGCAAATCGGGCTGCGGTGGCGCGGAGTCGGGATGCTGCGGTCTTCGTTTCGATCCACTTCAACGCCTCAACTGGGCACAACGCCCAAGGCACCGAAACCTTCGTCCATCCAACTCACACGCCTGCCTCGCGTCGACTCTGCTTGGCGGTGCAGAAAGCGGTAGTGGGCGAGCTCGGGCTGAAGGATCGCAATGCCGGCCATCCGGGCGGCATTAAGGAGGGAGCGTTCGGCGTGATCAGCGGAGCCAGTCACTCGGCCAGCACAGCCGCGGTTCTGCACGAGGTCAGTTTCCTGGATCGCGCAGACGAGGAGCAGAGCCTGACTGCAGTGGCGTACCGCGACCGGATCGCCCGGGCGCTGGCCAGCGGGATCGAGAGCTATCTCGGGGCGGGGGTGGAGAGTCTCGCTGTCGAAGCTGCGTCGGATGAGATCGGCGACGCGATCGAATTAGGAGCCTTGGAGGCCGGTCAAAGTGTGCCGGTGTATCTCGGTATGGCCGAGGCCACCACGGGCAGCTGGGTGGGCGGCCACGCGCTGCCGGTCGAGGCGCATGTGATGGGCAACGGCCACGATCTCGGGCTCGCCCGGCAGATTGCCGAGAGCCTGGCGCGGGATCTGGGCCCAGGGGCAGATGGCGGCGCGGACGATCTCTACGAGTTTGCCGATGTCGATCCTCGCCCAGGGTTCAACGTGTCCGACATGGGCCGGAACGTCGAGGCAGACACCGCCGCGCTCGGTGCCGTCTTCGCCGGAGTTGAAAGCGCGGGCTTTGACATGGTTCGCTACGAGGCCTTCATTCGCGGCCTCGGACTCACCCACTTCGCTCCGGCGGAATTCCTCTTCCTGGGCAATGGTAATGCTCCCGGTGGCAGTTGCAGCCGTAAGAACGCGCTTCCGCCGGAGAATCTGTGGGGCAATATCGAGCGCACCGCGCGGATGCTCGATGAGATCCGCAAGCGATTGGGTGCTCCGATCCGTATCCTGTCTGGCTATCGCAATTCGGCCTACAATGGCTGCATTGGCGGCGAGCCGAACAGCCTGCACATGCAGTTCAAGGCCGTGGACTGGCACTGCGATTCCGGCTCGGTCGACCGGTGGCACCAGGTCGCGCTGGAGGTGAGGCGGTCAAATCCGGAATTCGCCGGCGGCATAGGGCGCTATCCTTCCCGCGGCTTCATCCACGTCGACACACGGGGTTCGAACGCGGACTGGGTAGGCTAACGCTCAGTCGGCAGTCCACCGGCAGATCAGGAGATTGGCTATGGACACTATTCTTCAGCGTGCGCGGTCGCGGAAGCGACCCGAAGCCGACACCGTGCCATTCATTTCGGATTGGAGCGATCTGAGGCCCTTCGCAGACCTCCCTTCCAACGCTGGCGTTACAAACGCCACGCAGATGCTTGAAGGTTGGGCCGCCACCCGTCAGAAGGCGTTGGGCGATACGGAACTGGAGGCCGAAGTCGGGGACTGGAATACAGTCCCGGCGAGCCTTCTGGAATTGCTGTCGCGCTATAGGCGCGCGGTGGCGCGGATTGTTGTGCCCGGCGGCCAAATCGACTTTCAGGGTACTCGCAACGACAGCGGCTGGACGGGCACCGGGTTCCTCGTCGCGCCAAACCTACTGCTGACCAATCACCACGTCCTGAACAGTGTGGCCGTGGCTGGGGCGGCGACCGCTGAGTTCGACTACGAATGGCCAAGTGACAAGCTATTCGCGAATGTTGGGACGACCGAGCCGCCAACTGTGCGGTTCGAGCTTTCGCCGACGCGCTTGTTCGTCACTAGCCCGGTGGTTGGCGGGGGGCTCGACTATACCTTCGTGTGGCTTTCAGAGAAGGCCGCCGAGCAGTTCGGGACGATCCGCATGGAGCGGGGGTCGTTCATGATCAATCAGTATGAACCAACCTTCGTCATTCACCATCCAAGAGGACGCCTGAAAGAGGTCTCACTCGATGACACAGAGTTGCTTGCGGTGAACTCGCTCAACATTCTCTATGCCGCTGACACGGATTTCGGCTCGTCTGGTGCCTGCGTACTCAACCGCAACGGCCGCCTGGTCGCCCTGCATCATGCGCGCCAGACCGGAGAGGCGCTGAAGGCGCACTATCCTGAAGTTGCGCAGCAGCTGGCTGACGGGCGCCCGGTGAGTGTGGGCAACGAGGGCATCAAGATTTCTGCCATCGCGCTCGACCTTGAATCGAGAATGCGCCGCGGGGAGAAGGACGCCGAAAGTGCCGCCGAAATCCTCGAGCAGATCGAAGGGTCCGACACGCTGACGGGAGTTTTCGGGGCTCTCGGGCGGCGAAGCACTTCGCGCCAAGACGCCGACCGAGTGCGCGAAATCTATCGTTCGTCGGAGCAGGACATCGACATCGGCTTCTGGAGCCTGCATTGGCT
>Ga0209281_1001360_pt1 | contig 15130 bp, 16 predicted proteins | sample MedtruBG_FD_187514 | JGI IMG/M metagenome (GOLD analysis project Ga0209281, IMG submission 187514) | Root nodule microbial communities of legume samples collected from California, USA - Medicago truncatula BG (SPAdes) (version 2) | ecosystem: Host-associated > Plants > Roots > Nodule | place... | reverse complement strand
TTAGAATCCATGTCACTTTGAGTGCCCACACAGATTGTCTGATAAATTGTTAAAGAGCAGTGCAACGCGGCTTTCGCTCACCGTTGCGAGGTGGCGTATATTACGCTTTCCTCTTTCAGAGTCAACCCTGAATTTCAGGATTTTTTCTCTTCAACCGAACCGGCTGTTTGTGTGAAGTGATTCACATCCGCCGTGTCGATGGAGGCGCATTATAGGGAGCTCTCCGGGAATGACAAGCGGAAAAATACATTTTTATTTCAACCGCTCATAATTTCGACATAACGCCTGTTTTTACTGCTTTTTTAACGCTTTTGGTAACTCAGCAAGACTATTTATCACCCAATCCGCGGCATTTTCCGCTTCCGGCGTGACGGCTTTACCTGTACGCACCAGAACTTTAGTCCCCACACCCGCCGCTGCTGCGGCCTGCATATCTTCCAGTTTGTCGCCAACCATATAAGAAGAAGCCATATCAATATCCAGAAACTCCTGCGCGGAGATAAACATTCCCGGATGCGGTTTACGGCAATCACAGGTCTGGCGATACTCTTCTACGGTTCCCTGAGGATGGTGCGGACAATAATAGATACCATCCAGCTCAACGCCACGATCGGCCAACGACCAGTCCATCCATTCGGTGAGCGTCTCAAATTGCGCTTCGGTAAACTTACCCCGCGCGATGCCAGACTGATTCGTCACAACCACCAGGGCGTAGCCCATCTCTTTTAGTTCGCGCATGGCGTCAATAACACCATCGATAAACTCGAACTCGTCTATCTCATGCACATAACCATGATCGACATTAATGGTGCCATCACGATCGAGAAAAATTGCGGGTACTGACTTTGCCACTGGTCTACTCCTGAAAAAGGCTTGTCCTGTTAGTATCTCATGAAACGCAGTACAAGAAAGTGCTCATCGTGCAGAGTTGGATTGATTTAGACGTCTGGATGCCTTAACATCCAATTTGTTTACGGCAGACCCCGTATCTGGCAGAAGAAAATGCCACGGCTAACTTACATACGATAAAAATAATCAATGATTAAACTTTCGAATATCACCAAAGTGTTCCAGCAAGGGAACCGAACCATCCAGGCACTGAATAATGTCAGCCTGCATGTTCCGGCTGGACAAATTTATGGCGTGATTGGCGCATCCGGTGCAGGGAAAAGTACCCTCATCCGCTGCGTTAATCTTCTTGAGCGCCCAACAGAAGGCACCGTTCAGGTTGGCGGTCAGGAACTGACTCAGCTTTCCGAATCTGCACTGACCAAAGCGCGTCGGCAGATTGGCATGATTTTCCAGCATTTTAATCTGCTGGCTTCCCGCACCGTGTTTGGTAACGTCGCCCTTCCTTTAGAGCTTGATAACACGCCAAAAGAAGAGATTAAGCGTCGCGTGACCGAGCTGCTGGATCTGGTCGGCCTGGCCGATAAACATGACAGCTATCCGGCAAATCTGTCCGGGGGCCAAAAACAGCGCGTCGCCATCGCTCGTGCGCTGGCCAGCAATCCAAACGTTCTGCTTTGTGACGAAGCCACCAGCGCGCTTGATCCGGCGACCACCCGTTCCATTCTGGAACTGTTAAAAGACATTAACCGCCGCCTGGGATTAACCATTCTTCTTATTACGCATGAAATGGATGTTGTGAAACGCATCTGCGATTGTGTTGCCGTGATCAGTAACGGTGAGTTAATCGAACAGGACACGGTAAGCGAAGTGTTCTCGCACCCGAAGACACCGCTGGCACAACAGTTTATCCAGTCCACTTTGCATCTGGATATCCCGGAAGATTATCTGGCGCGCTTAAAAACAACCTCAACGCAGGAAAGCGTACCGATGTTACGTATGGAGTTCACGGGTCAATCCGTGGATGCCCCACTGCTTTCGGAAACGGCACGTCGCTTTAACGTGAACAACAACATTATCAGCGCGCAGATGGATTACGCCGGTGGCGTGAAGTTCGGCATCATGCTGACCGAGATGCACGGCACACAAGAAGAAACGCAGGCGGCTATTGCCTGGCTGCAGGAACACCACGTAAAAGTAGAGGTACTGGGTTATGTCTGAGCCAATGATGTGGCTGCTGGTTCGCGGCGTATGGGAAACGCTGGCAATGACCTTCGTATCGGGCTTTTTTGGCTTTGTGATCGGTTTACCCGTTGGCGTTCTGCTTTATGTCACGCGCCCAGGGCAAATCATCGCCAACCCGAAGCTATACCGCACGCTCTCAGCGCTGGTTAACATCTTCCGTTCTATTCCCTTCATTATATTGCTGGTATGGATGATCCCATTTACGCGCGTCATTGTAGGGACCTCTATTGGTTTGCAGGCCGCCATCGTCCCTTTGACCGTGGGTGCCGCACCTTTTATTGCCCGTATGGTTGAGAACGCCTTACTGGAAATTCCAACCGGGCTGATTGAAGCGTCCCGTGCGATGGGTGCCACACCGATGCAAATCGTTCGCAAGGTACTGTTGCCAGAAGCCTTACCGGGCCTGGTCAATGCAGCAACCATTACGCTCATCACACTGGTTGGCTATTCTGCTATGGGCGGTGCTGTCGGTGCAGGCGGTTTAGGTCAGATTGGCTATCAGTACGGTTATATTGGCTATAACGCTACCGTAATGAACACGGTTCTGGTATTGCTGGTTGTGCTGGTTTACCTCATTCAATTCTCAGGCGATCGTATCGTCCGGGCTGTGACTCACAAATAACGTTACACACAACACAAACTCGACGAGTTAAGGATAAAACATGGCGTTTAAATTAAAGACCTTTGCAGCGGTAGGCGCGCTGATCGGCTCTCTGGCTTTGGTGGGTTGCGGTCAGGACGAAAAAGATCCAAACCATATTAAAGTGGGCGTCATTGTGGGTGCAGAACAGCAAGTCGCTGAAGTGGCCCAGAAAGTGGCGAAAGAGAAGTATGGCCTGGACGTTGAGTTAGTCACCTTCAACGATTACGTGTTGCCAAACGAAGCGTTGAGCAAAGGCGACATTGACGCGAATGCCTTCCAGCATAAGCCTTACCTGGATCAGCAGATCAAAGATCGTGGATATAAGCTGGTTGCGGCCGGCAACACCTTCGTTTACCCGATCGCGGGCTACTCCAAAAAAATCAAATCACTGGAAGAGCTGCAGCCGGGATCGCAGGTCGCTATTCCTAACGATCCAACCAACCTGGGCCGTTCCCTGCTGCTGCTGCAAAAAGTGGGTCTGATCAAACTGAAAGACGGTGTTGGCCTGCTGCCGACCGTTCTTGATGTCACCGAAAACCCGAAAAACCTGAAGCTGGTTGAGCTGGAAGCACCACAGCTGCCACGTTCACTGGACGACGCGCAGATTGCTCTGGCGGTCATCAACACCACTTACGCCAGCCAGATCGGCCTGACCCCTGCGAAAGACGGTATCTTTGTTGAAGACAAAGACTCTCCGTACGTGAACCTGATCGTGACTCGCGAAGACAATAAAGACGCGGAAAACGTGAAGAAATTCGTGCAGGCTTATCAGTCTGACGAAGTTTTCCAGGAAGCCAATAAAGTGTTTAACGGTGGTGCCGTTAAAGGCTGGTAATCTGACCTTAACGCGATATCATTTAAGACGGGCAAAAGCCCGTCTTGTCATTTGTGCAGGCAACTGATTCAATAGATGACGATTTGATTATTCATTGAGGAAATATTATGCGTGCTTTACCGATCTGTCTTGTAGCACTCATGCTGAGTGGCTGTTCAATGCTAAGCAGATCTCCTGTTGAACCTGTCAAAAGCACTGCAACGCCACCCAAGGTCGAGCCAGCCAAACCGAAAGCCCCGCGCCCTGCTCCGGTAAAAATTTATACCAATGCAGAGGATTTACTGGGTAAGACTTTCCGCGATCTGGGTGAAGTGTCTGGCGAATCTTGCCAGGCCTCAAATCAGGACTCTCCACCGAATATTCCAACTGCACGCAAACGCCTGCAGATTAATGCCGCGAAAATGAAAGCGAACGCCGTCCTGCTGCACAGCTGTGAAGTCACCAGCGGTACGCCAGGTTGCTATCGTCAGGCCGTTTGCACGGGTAATGCGCTTAACGTATCGGCAAAATGAGTGGCTTTCAGTTTGAGCAGATAGGTGTCATTCATTCGCCTTACAAAGAGAAGTTTGCCGTTCCGCGTCAGCCTGGGCTGGTTAAAAGCGCTGGCGGTGAACTTCACTTAACGGCCCCATATAATCAGGCCGAAGCCGTTCGCGGTTTAGAGGCGTTTAGCCATCTTTGGGTGATTTTCGTTTTTCACCAAACGATGGAAGGCGGATGGCGTCCCACGGTACGCCCGCCCCGTCTTGGCGGAAATGCCAGAATGGGTGTCTTTGCCACCCGTTCCACCTTTCGTCCCAATCCGGTGGGCATGTCCCTTGTCGAACTCAAGGGAATACGTTGTCAGAAGGATCAGGTGATTCTGGAACTGGGCGGTCTGGATCTGGTGGACGGCACGCCGGTGATCGATATCAAACCTTATTTACCCTTTGCAGAAGCGCTGCCGGATGCCAGGGCCAGCTACGCTCAGCAGGCGCCGCAGGCCGATATGCCCGTCTATTTTACTGATGGCCTGTCTGATGAGCTTCTCAGGCATGAAAAACGTTATCCTCATCTTCGGGCTTTTATCAGCGAGGTCCTGGCACAGGATCCACGTCCAGCGTATCGGAAAGAGGAAGAGGCGGGTAAAACATATGCCGTCTGGCTGCTGGATTTTAACGTTCGCTGGCGCGTCACCGAAGCGGGCTTTGAAGTGTTTGCACTGGAAGTGCGCTAATTTTATTTTCCTCTCTTTTGGCATCTTTGCCACACTGGTAAACTAAACCACTTTTTTTGTGTCAGTCTGACGTTTCAGCCTGGTCCAATCGTCGAAATGGAACCGTAACAACATGCGTACTAGCCAATATTTGCTCTCCACTCTGAAGGAGACACCTGCCGACGCCGAAGTCATTAGCCACCAGCTTATGCTTCGCGCCGGGATGATCCGCAAGCTGGCCTCCGGGTTGTATACCTGGCTGCCGACCGGTCTGCGCGTCCTGAAAAAAGTCGAAAACATCGTGCGTGAAGAGATGAACAACGCCGGTGCCATCGAGGTGTCCATGCCTGTGGTCCAGCCTGCTGACCTGTGGATGGAAAGCGGTCGCTGGGAGCAGTACGGCCCGGAACTGCTGCGATTTGTCGATCGTGGCGAGCGCCCATTTGTCCTTGGCCCAACGCATGAAGAAGTGATCACCGACCTGATTCGTAACGAGCTGAACTCGTACAAACAGTTACCGCTGAACTTCTTCCAGATCCAGACCAAATTCCGTGATGAAGTGCGCCCGCGTTTCGGTGTGATGCGCTCGCGTGAATTCCTGATGAAAGATGCCTACTCCTTCCATACATCTCAGGAATCGCTGCAAGAGACGTACGACAAAATGTACGAGGCCTACAGCAAAATCTTCTCCCGCATGGGGCTGGATTTCCGCGCCGTGCAGGCTGACACCGGTTCTATCGGTGGTAGTGCATCACATGAGTTCCAGGTTCTGGCGCAGAGCGGTGAAGACGATGTGATCTTCTCCGATACCTCAGACTATGCTGCCAATATCGAGTTCGCTGAAGCCCTGGCACCAAAAGCCCCTCGTGCCGCAGCAACTGAAGAGATGAAGCTGGTTGACACACCTGACGCGAAAACCATCGCCGAGCTGGTTGAGCAGTTCAATCTGCCGGTCGAAAAAACGGTGAAAACTCTGCTGGTGAAATCCACCGAAGGCAGTGCTTATCCTCTGGTTGCCCTGCTGGTGCGTGGCGATCATGAGCTGAACGAAGTGAAAGCAGAGAAGCTGCCGCAGGTGGCGAGCCCGCTGACGTTTGCAACGGAAGCGGAAATCCGCGCCGTGGTGAATGCAGGGCCAGGCTCTCTGGGCCCGGTAAATCTGCCGGTTCCAGTGGTTGCTGACCGTACCGTTGCCGCAATGAGCGACTTCTCCGCCGGTGCCAATATCGAGGGTAAACACTACTTCGGTATTAACTGGGATCGCGATGTAGCGACGCCAGAAGTGGCTGACATTCGTAACGTGGTAGCCGGCGATCCAAGCCCGGACGGTCAGGGTACGCTGATGATCAAACGCGGTATTGAAGTGGGCCACATCTTCCAGTTGGGCGATAAATACTCCCGCGCGCTGAACGCAGCCGTGCAGGGCGAAGATGGTCGCAACCAGACCCTGACCATGGGTTGCTACGGTATCGGTGTGACGCGTGTTGTTGCGGCGGCCATTGAGCAGAACCACGACGAGCGCGGTATCGTCTGGCCTGACAATATCGCACCTTTCCAGGTTGCGATTCTGCCAATGAACATGCATAAGTCCTATCGTGTGCAGGAGTTAGCAGAGAAGCTCTACAGCGAACTGCGTGCGCAGGGTATCGAAGTGCTGATGGATGATCGTAAAGAACGTCCAGGCGTGATGTTTGCCGATATGGAATTGATCGGTATTCCCCACACGGTGGTGATTGGCGATCGTAACCTCGACAGCGACGACATTGAGTATAAATACCGTCGCAGCGGCGAGAAGCAGATGATTAAGACCGGTGACATTCTTAATTACCTGGTGACCGCGATTAAAGGTTAATCACTAAAAAGGCTCTGCTCCGGCAGAGCCTTTTTCATAACGCGTCACGCAAAAAACAACGTCATTAGCCTGCTACTTCCAAATCCGGCGTTAACCTACCTTCAGCCCCTCACGAACCGCATTTATTCAGAATCGCTTTCTGCTCATCGTTAAAGTAATAAAACTTCACGCCACTGTAGGTTTCACCTAAATAACCGTTTGAAAAGGTCACATGGAAATCCATTGACTGAATGGATGCACGGTCGAGACGCGCAGGGAATTCCGTCATCGCGCTATCGGCTCTGGGGCGAGATATGCGGCTGGACATGTCCAGATAATACTGTGTTTTATCATTGGAATTTAAAGGGATAGTATATTGCATGACAATGGGCTGCGAACCAATATTTTGCATCCAGTCAATGCTGTCATGGGGTGAATAGCCATTCGTCACCGGCATAATCTCAACGCGTAATAATTTAAAGTTTCGCGTAGGTAAGAAAAGCGTCGTTCTTAAATCCACATTACTCAGGCTTGGGAACATCCCCGAATGCACGATAACATTATCGTTTGGAAATTGTTCTCGAATATCATCATAGGCGGACATCCCGTGGTTTACCGTAGGTTTCCAGCCGGAAGGGGCGTTTTGGCAGGGGTTTTTGGCGGTGCAGACAGGTTGTGAGATATAGCTCGTCATGGCCCCAGCAGAATCATTATCGTGAAATAATCCATATAAATCCGTGCCAGCAACTCGGCCAACTTCTTGTTTCTGGGTAGTATAGTCGTAGCCATCGCTGTTTTTATAGAGTTTGGCTATATCCGCCCGACCAGCTTGATCCTCCGGAATATAAATCACGTTGTAGGCCATACCCGCGAAGTTATCCAACTCATCATCAATAATAAATGAAATGGGAAAGAGTGCGTCTGTCTTCTTACATTTGGTTGCAAAGCCATATTTTTGCTCTGCATGTGCAGTATGGGTTAAGACCACGAGTGCGGACAGAAATATCAGCGTGGTTTTTTTTAATGAAAACATCATTGTAAATGATTACATCCTTGCAATTGTCAATTTTACTCATGCAGGATAACCAGGCGGCATATTATTTAATATTGATATCTTCTTAAAATTGAATTCACTATTTTGCCAGGCTGGCGGCGTCAGGGGAAGGAAGCGGTAGTGAGAGCAGTTCTTCCCTCTCCTGACTGGAGAGGGAAGAAGAGGTTTCATCTGATTAATGGCGGAAGAGTTACTTGCTGGTACAGTCTTTGCCCGCATGGAACGTTGGGCTCTTATCTGCCACCAGCGTTTTTACGGGCTCCCCGCTGTCTGGATTCGGTTCAAGCGTGAAATGGCCCTCTACCGTCAGCAGAATCGGTTTACTGTCTGTACCACGCGCGACGGCGTAATCACGTTCCAGCTGCGCATTGTTCGCGACGCTCACCTTCTGGCCTGTGGCACAGTCAGTGAAGATAGCCGCATCCGCCATATAGAAATACATGCCCCGCATCGCCATTGGTGTGGCAGGCAGCGCCGCTTTTACCGGGGCCAGCGTGTAATTGAACTGCGAGTCAATCGGGTTCCCTTCACGATCGAGCATTTCCATCCCCTCGCCTTTCGCGCGGAAATAGGTTTTCTCACCATTGGTCTCGGTCAGGACCAGCTTCTCCGCCGTACGCGCCCACTTTCCGTAGGTGGCAAAAGAAGAAGGCTCTTTTGCACCCTGGTAACGCTGGTTCATGACCCAGGTGCCGTCTTTTTCAAGATACAGCGTTGTTTCAATACCTTCGCAGTCGGCACAAGGCAGAACACCGCGCCAGCTTTGCTGCATAGGTTTTAATGATTCGGTTTGAGTCGGTTGCAGGATCTGCGTTTCGGTGCGGTTGTTACACCCAATCAGGACAAAAAGCGTACTTGCTGCCATGAGGGACAATATCGCTGTTTTCACTGTAAATTCCTTATGAGATGGATTTCCTGCTCGTCAGTCATGCGAACGACGAACTTTTCCGCGAAGTGCTTTCACTGTCGATTTTTGCGACTTCGATGACAACCGACGCTCTTTCGATGCGCGAGTAGGACGGGTTGCCCGACGGCTTTTTTGCACGGCGGTTAACTCCTGAATCATCGCGACCAGCCTTGCAATAGCGGCTTCACGGTTTAATTCCTGGCTGCGGTACTCCTGCGCCTTAATCACGATTGTGCCGTCGCTGGTGATCAAGTGATGGCTGGCGGCCAGCAGCGTTTCTTTATAATACTCTGGCAGGCTGGAGGCCCGGATGTCAAAGCGCAAATGGATAGCGGTGGACGCCTTGTTCACATGCTGCCCGCCCGCGCCCTGCGCCCGAATGGCCGTGATCTCCAGCTCATTGTCCGGAATGCTGACGGTTCGGGACACGACAATCATGAACGTGACTGCCAGGCGGTTAAATGGATTTCCAGATTATTCTGAGAATCAGATAACCAGATCGCCCCGTCCTGGATAGTCGCCTGTAGCACCATCGTGCGCCCGGCAAACGCGCTGAGCTGCGCCAGCTGCTCGTCATCCAGATACCACACAGACAGATTAGCGTACTGCGCGCATTTATTCTTAGACTGCTGCCACCAGATTTCGGCTGCACGCTGGTTATACGTAAACAGGGCCACTTCAGCGGACTGCGTGCAGGCTTTTTTGATACGACGCTCATCCGGCAGGCCTAACTCAATCCATAAATCGATCCCCATATGATCGTTATGCAGCCAGGCCTCTGGCTCATCTTCCGCACTCAGACCGCGTGAGAACTGGAGGCGTTCATTAGCATATTTTATCCATGCCAACAGACGCAGCATCATCCGTTCCTGCGTTTCAGAGGGGTGCCGCGCCAGCGTCAATGAGGTGTCGAGAAACTGGTTACGGTCAAGGTCAGCGACGTTGACGACCGCTTTGTAAATTGTCGCTTTCAGCGCCATGGGAAAACTCCATTCGAATAATGGCGCTCATTGTAACGAAATAATGGGCAAAAGGCTGTCGTAAGGTGCGGAATCGCCTCATCATCAAGGCGCTGATATTGCTTGAATGACTATGGTATAGTCACCTTGCTAAACCGAGTTTATCTTCGTAGGCTTAATGTTATCTCACAGTAACGTCAGTGCGCTGGCAGGAGGGGATGTGAATAATTATTGTGAGCTCATTCGCAAACGATATGCGGAAATTGCCAGCGGAGACCTGGGGTATATCCCGGATGCGTTGGGCTGTGTATTAAAAGTACTTAATGAAATGGCTTCGGATGATAGCCTTTCAGAATCGGTCAGGGAAAAAGCAGCGTATGCTGCTGCGAATTTACTGGTGAGCGATTATGTCAATGAATGATACCTATCAACCCATCAACTGTGATGACTATGACAACCTCGAACTGGCGTGTCAGAACCATCTGGTCCTGGCGCTGACGTTGAAAGACGGCGAGGTACTGAAGGCAAAAGCCAGCGATCTGGTCTCACGTAAAAACGTTGAATACCTGGTCGTCGACGATGCAGGTGCAACCAGAGAACTTCGCCTGGATAAAATCGCCAGCTTTAGCCATCCTGAAATCGGCACCGTTGTGGTGAGCGAGTCCTGAGGATTAATACGGGCAGCCTGCTGCCCGTTAAGCGCGCCACTCAAACATCACCCCGTCTTCTGTCCATCCTTCCTGCGTGATAAACACGCCCGCCGCCGCAATCAGCGTCTCGCCATAGAAAAGCAGCGGGGTCGTATCACGCCGCCAGGGCGGGATATCCAGCTCCTGCCAGATTTTCTTCAGCTTGCGCCCCCCTTGACGTCCGACGATATGCAGCATCCCCCGGGCAATAAACCGCACCGTGACCCTCTCATCTTTGCGGGGTAAACGCACATGCCCCTTCCCTGCCAGTAAAACCATGCCCATCTGTGCAGGTAACGTCAAAGGCTCATCCGGCGTTGCCCACGTAAGCGTGACGTCCGCAAGCGAAGGTTGAGATTTAATCCACCACAGCTGGCCTCTGAAGCGTCTGACCTCAAAGCCATTCAGATGCAGACAAGGCGTGGCATCGTCGCGTGCCTGGGCTACCTCATCCCAGATCCGGTTCAACATCGCCCGGGATGGCATCACCGCATTCTGCTGGGCCAGCCAGCGCCGGAGTAACGCCGCACGTCGGACCGGGCTCATCGCCTGAAGCGGTTGAATGGCCAGCGCCCCCTCTGCCGAAGTGAGCCCGGCAAGCTCTTCGCTGAGCAATTCATCGAGCAGGCTCTCCTGCTCGGCACAAAGCAAGGCGCTTCTTGCCGTAGCTTCGGTAAAGTGGGGCCAGCGCTCAGAAAGGACGGGCAATACGCGCAAACGCAAAAAGTTGCGGTCATAGCGATCGTCCTGATTACTTTCGTCCTCGATCCAGCGCAAATCGTGTGCCTGCGCCCAGGCCTCCAGAGAGGCGCGCGTTTGCGAAAGCAGCGGACGAATAAGCTGTGTGCCGGCAAATTCCGCCCGCGCGGGCATGGCGGATAACCCCGCCGGGCCGCTGCCTCGCTTGAGCGCCAGCAAAAACGTTTCACATTGATCGTCAAGATGCTGCGCCGTCACTACAGCCTCTCCGGGCTGAAGCGCGTTTGCAAAAGCAGCGTAGCGAGCACGGCGAGCCTGTGCTTCTGTACCTGTGCCATCGTCAATCAGCACGACGCGTTCCACCACCAGCGGAATCTGCCATTCGGCGCAAAGCGCTTCACAATGGCGCACCCAGTCGTCGGCAAAGGGGCTTAAACCGTGATGGACATGAATGGCCCGCAGCTGAACGTCAGGCTCGGTCTGCCGCCATAACATCAGGCGATGGAGGAGGACCATTGAATCCAGCCCACCACTCAACCCCACCAGCAAGTGGCGGTACGGAAAAATAGCTTGAGCAAGGTTCTGTGGCGTCATGAGAAATGTGAAAAAAATGCCCGAAACAAGCGGGCATTATCACACAGGATGGAAATTACTGCTGGTAAAGCTCCAGCGGTAAACCGTCCGGATCGCTGAAAAAGGTAAAGCGCTTGCCGGTAAAGGGGTCGATACGTATCGCTTCACACGTCACACCGTTTGCTTCCAGATGCGTAACCGCGTTATCGAGATCGTCCACGCTGAAGGCAAGATGGCGCAGGCCGCAGGCTTCCGGGCGAGAAGGACGCGCTGGCGGGAAAGGAAACGAAAACAGCTCAATAACATACTGCCCGTTCAGCGCGAGATCGCCCTTCCAGGAGTCGCGCTCGGCGCGATAGGCCTCACTCATAAGGGTGAAGCCAAGAATGTCGCAATAGAACGCCTTGCTCCTGGCATAGTCGGTCGCAATGATCGCAATATGATGAACCTGTTTTAAACCCAGCATAGCTTCTCCTTTTTATGATCCCTGAACGTTACAACCGAAAACCGCGGCCATGCAAGCGGTCAGCCTGATTTTAGGACTCGCACCCAATAGACCCCGTTCTCATCCCGCTTCGCGCCATGAATATCGGTTTCAAAACCCGGATAGTGACGACCGACAGAGCAAAGCATCAGAAGAAAATCGAGCACGGCTCTGCTGCGCTCGGTGATTATTTCCCCCGGCATCAGTAACGGAACGCCGGGCGGATAAGGCAGGATCATGTTGGCAGAGATACGACCGACCAGGCTTTCCAGTTCCACCGTCTCCACCTCGCCTTTCACCTGACGCTGCCAGGCCTTGTGCGGCGTGAGCTTCATCTCTGGCAACACATCAAATGCCTGTAACATCAGACGCGGCAGATCGTGCTGGCGGATCAGTTTATGGATCCCCTGCGCCAGATCCTGAATGCGCATCGTGCGATAGAAATCAGGATCCTCTGCATAGAGATCCGGGAGCATATTCTTCACCCGCAGATTAAGATCGTACGCGCGCTTAAATTCCATCAACCCACGCAGCAACCCCATCGCCCGCGTTTTATCAATGCCAATACTGAACAAGAAAAGCAGGTTATAGGGTCCGGTTTTTTCGACCACAATCCCGCGCTCGTCGAGGAATTTCGCCACCAGCGCAGCGGGGATCCCGTCGTCACTCATCTTGCCCTGCTCATCCATGCCCGGCGTCAGGATGGTGACTTTTACCGGATCGAGGAACATATGGTCGGCATCCGCATCCCGGAAACCATGCCACGCTTCGCCCGGCGCAACGGGCCAGCATTCAGCCTCAGCAATCTCCTCGGGCTGCCAGATATCGAAGAACCAGCCGTCGGCTTCCTCTTTCAGTCGCTGCACCTCTTTGCGGAAATGCAACGCTCGCTCCACCGAACGAGTGATCAGGCGTTTGCCCGGATTGCCGCGCAGCATCGCCGCCGCGGTTTCAATTGAGGCGACTAAGGGATAGCTGGGTGACGTAGTGGTGTGCATCATAAAGGCTTCGTTGAAGGTATCTTCATCGTATTCACCTTTGATATGAATCAGCGAGGCCTGGGAGAAAGCGGCCAGCATTTTGTGCGTTGACTGGGTTTCGAAGAAGACCTTGCCCGGCACACGCTCACCGCTCATGCCGCTTTTACCGGCATAAATCGGATGGAAGTTGGTATAAGGAACCCACGCGGAATCAAAATGAATGGAGGGGACATCCAGCGTCTGCTTGATCCAGTTTGTGTTGTACAGCAGCCCGTCATACGTCGAGTTGGTAATAACGGCGTGGATCGGCCAGCTTGCCCCGGCGACGGACGCCACTTTGCTTTCAATCGTCGTCCGGGCAAATTCACGACGTGGTATTCCGCCTAATATCCCCAGCGCGTTTCGCGTGGGCGATAGCCAGAGGGGGACGATGTCGCTCATCATCAGCAAATGGGCCAGCGACTTATGGCAGTTGCGATCGACAAGCACCGTACTCCCGGCGTGCGCTGCATACATGCCGACGATCTTGTTCGAGGTCGAGGTGCCGTTGGTCACCATATAGCTTTGCTCGGCCCCAAAGGTGCGGGCAATGTACTCCTCGGCTTCCAGATGTGGCCCGGTGTGGTCGAGCAGTGAACCCAGTTCCGTCACCGAAATCGATACATCTGCTTTAAGCGTATTGCCGCCAAAGAAATCATAGAACAAACATCCGACAGGACTTTTTTGATACGCCGTCCCGGCCATATGACCCGGGGTACAAAACGTGTATTTCCCCTCTTTCACATAAGTGAACAGGGCCCGGGTAAAGGGAGGCGTGATGTTATCGAGATATTCCTGCGTGTACTGCTCAATTCGCGTCGCAATATCGTCCGCAACGCCAAGGGAATATTCAAAAAACCATAGCGCCATCCGCATATCATGTGCGCTGACGTCCATGGTGGAATGCGTGTTAATGAAGGCATACAGCGGAAGATATTCATTAAGCTGGTTAATATCGCTGCACAGGTCGAGATCGTACTCGTCCCAGTCAAAAATCACGCCGCAGATACGCGGGTTGTGCTCAATAAACTTCAGCAGGTCGGCGCTGTTTTGCGGCCAAATAAGCTGATAGCCACGGGCCTGCAACGATCGCTCAAGCTCCTTAATGGGCTCATCTTTATAAAAGACGCCGTGTGGCCCCATAATGGCAATAATGTTCACGGGCTACCTCCTTGAAAAATATTCATTAAGCATAGTCAGGGTAAATCGCAGGCATAAAAAAAGCCGCAACAAAGTGCGGCTTTTCGGATAAAGGTGCAGCTTACGCGTAACCGTAGTTCATCAGACGCTGATAACGGCGGTTAAGCAGATCTTCAGTGCTCAGCACATCGAGGTCGGCTAAATCAGCCAGCAGCTGTGCCTTCAGGGAAGCGGCCATCACTTCTGGTTTACGGTGCGCGCCACCCAGCGGCTCCGGGATCACCGTGTCGATAAGCTTCAGCTCTTTCAGACGAGGGGCAATGATCCCCATCGCTTCGGCAGCCAGTGGCGCTTTATCGGCACTCTTCCACAGAATAGATGCGCAGCCTTCCGGAGAGATAACGGAATAGGTGCTGTACTGCAGCATATTCACTTTATCACCCACGCCAATAGCCAGTGCGCCACCCGAACCACCTTCACCGATTACGGTACAGATGACCGGCACTTTCAGGCGAGACATTTCACGCAGGTTGCGTGCAATGGCTTCTGACTGGCCGCGCTCTTCTGCGCCCACGCCCGGGTATGCACCCGGCGTGTCGATAAAGGTCACGATAGGCATCTTGAAACGCTCGGCCATTTCCATCAGGCGCAACGCCTTACGGTAACCTTCTGGCGCGGGCATACCAAAGTTACGACGAATCTTCTCTTTGGTTTCACGGCCTTTCTGATGACCAATGATCATCACCGGACGACCGTCCAGGCGAGCGATCCCACCGACAATCGCTTTGTCGTCAGCATAGGCACGGTCGCCTGCCAGCTCGTCAAACTCATCAAACGCCAGGCGGACATAATCCAGGGTGTACGGGCGCTGAGGATGTCGTGCCAGCTGGGCAATCTGCCATGCGCCGAGATCGGCAAAGATTTTGCGCGTCAGTTCTACGCTTTTTTCACGCAGACGATGCACTTCTTCGTCGATGTTAATATCCAGTTTTTCATCCTGACGGCTTA
>Ga0209281_1001359_pt1 | contig 15145 bp, 10 predicted proteins | sample MedtruBG_FD_187514 | JGI IMG/M metagenome (GOLD analysis project Ga0209281, IMG submission 187514) | Root nodule microbial communities of legume samples collected from California, USA - Medicago truncatula BG (SPAdes) (version 2) | ecosystem: Host-associated > Plants > Roots > Nodule | place... | reverse complement strand
TTTTGAGATTTTTGGCCAGTTCGTTAGCCAGAGCCTGCAACTGTTTTTCGTCCATAAATTAACCTGCTTTTGATGTTGGATTGAACATATCAAAATCAGGCAATTACACAAATTTATGTACAGGCTCCGGCCGTGCAGAATATGCTGTTGCTCCGTAATCCATTGTTCAGTGGCCTTCATACCGCAGGCACTGCTGTCCTGTCGAAAATCTTCTACAAAATCGAAGTGAGCCTTATCCCGGACACAATTAGGCGGCTAACGAATAAAACTGTTTCCAAACTGCAGTATTTTATGCACGGTGGAATGGTCTGCATCAGCCTCGAGTTCTTCCAGTAGCTCTTCGAGATTGCGATAACTAAGCGAATTGGCAAGCTTCCACCGTACGGCCATCAAAATGAAAATATCTGGGAAAATGACGACCTTTGAAGCTGAGCATTTTCCAACCTTAAGCTGGAGTCATGGCTCGACAATGTAACTTTACCTTTGTTTTTTCGACAGAACCCTCTGGCCATCCGAGCACCAACACCATCAATTGCCCCAAAGTTTTTCATGCCCTCTTTCATTTAATTTCAAAAACAATTCAATGTCCGGAAGTAATATTTACTCTAAAATCCTCTTCATAAAAAATGTGCTTTCATACAGTTTTTATGAAGAGGATTTTTGTTTACGCTGTGCCAGCACAAATATTTTTGAACTATACGCTGATAAGTATTAACACGTTAGCCAGAAGTTGGTGCTGAAAAATTGCATGTGTAGCCAATGTGATGGAAAAAGTAGGTTAGGTTATGGCCTGACTGATCAGAATATAATCATAACGGTAATTCACATCAGGTGAATAAAGCGTGGATCAGTGAATTTAATTGATGCTGTCAGCTCAGGATATAGTATGGTGGATATAAGATCATGGCATTATTTCTTCAAAACCAGAACAGTGAAACCTTGCAAGCAGTATGCATCCATATATATAGCCACATGAATTCAAATGATTTATTTCATCAATTAAATACACCATCTACTTTAGACCAAGTAGGGTTCCGGGCATTCAGGAAGACCATACTGATAAAACAAATATCAATCCCCCACTCCGTTCCGGCCCAGCACGCGCGAAGTATCGCGTTATCCCTGGAAAGCATGCCCTACAACAACAAACCTTTTTATGAACTCGCGATGACAGCAGACTCAGGGAGTGTTCAGTGTTGAGAAGATCTGATTTTAATTATTGCACGAATCATTGTCCGGGTGTTTGCCGGTCATCCCCTTTGTTTGTTCGCGTATACAGGCCGCACTATTGAGTGCGTTAATTATCTTTAAAATAGGATATGTATTATGAATCATCTTTTCATTCACTCGAAGTCTATTATTCATGATCCCCTAGGTAACGTGATGTCACATGATCTTCAACTAGATATTGAGGTATTACGTTCACTGGTATTTCCTCCTGAGAATATGGCTTTTTATCAACCGGGTATTGTCTATCTCAATCCGTTACCAGGTAAAGCATATTTGTTCAGGACAGAGGCTGTGAAGCCAGTATTTTCTGATACCTGCATGTGGCATGGAACTGCACCTGAGAACCCGGAAATCTATGCTGACTTATGCATCACGGGTCTGGAAGGAACAGGAGACATTGCCGTTGCGGGTCAGATCAGTATTGCAAATAAGCGTTATGCTATCACTCCGACAGGAAATGGATACGTTCGCATCGACCTTGTTCGCTCTCAGGGAATCACTTGCCATGAGCCAGCAATCAAACCTCAGGATCCTGAAGCCAGCCATGTTAGTCGTATCTATGATAATAGCAATGCCGCAGAAGCTATTATAACTGTGCTGGCCCTGTACCCGACAGCAATTAAACAGCGCGTTGGCGAAAACAATATTAAGGCTATCGTTGGTCATATGCAGGAGCAGGCCAACCAGATATTTAAGAACACAGCGATCCACGCCAGCGTCAACGTTCTTGCTATGGAAGAGTTTACCTCATTTAAATACACAGAGGTGGTAGACCTGCTTCAGAATGAGGTCGTTACGGTCGATGTAGGGGGAACTGGTAAGGTAACACGAATGCCGCAGTGGGATGCTGTGTCTGAAAGAAGAGACGTCCATAATGCAGATATCGTTTTGCTGTTAGGAGAGGGGCAAGTTGCGCATGTTCACGGGATGGCTGTGGAAACTGTAGGAATTGCCAGTTCTCTCCCCGAGCCTGTTCGCCATGATGTCACTGATTTATCTGTTGCAACTCTGGCTATATCTGTCACAACACAAACTGTCGGATTTGATCCCGGTATGACTTTTGCCCATGAATTGGGACATTTGCTGGGGGCAAAGCATTCCCGGCACACCCAGCCGACACGATTAGGTTTATCACCCATGTATGACTATGCCCACGCCTACATTGCTCCGGATAAAGCTTATGCAACAGTGATGGGTTATACCATCGATTCTCCGACACTTATCCCTGCATTCTCTGCAGCAGGGCAAGTATGGCAAGGCAAGAAACTTGGAACTCCTATCGATCAACCTTTGGCAGCAGACGTTGCCAGCTTACTGCGCGTGAGCACGGCGGTGATGGCTTCTTACCGCGGTACGTCCCCGAACTCCCGGACCGAACAGCTGCAGATGATTGTTGATCCAGTGATAGGAGGCACTATTTTGCCTTCTGAGTTAGGGCCTTACCCTAAAAATGCAATGGTAACGGTCAAAGCTATTCCGCGGGTCGGACACCAGTTCAAAGGCTGGGAGCTGGATGGTCTACCTGCAGGTAAAGCCAATCCTATGGTCATTAAGATGGATCAGGCACATGCGCTGAAAGCGCAATACGAAACCGGGAAGGATTATCAGTTTTCCGTGATTGCAGATGCCACCGTTGCTGCAGCTGGTGGGACATTAAAGTTGGACCCGGCAGGAGAAAAATTCCCCTACGGTACAGAAATGAAAGTGCAGTATGTGCCTTCTACAACCCACCGGGATAGTGCAACAGAATGGACGATTGACGGCAAATTAACCGGTATTCCTGTGTCTGAGAAGCTTGTTCTGTTACCTGAGGAAAACAAACGTATCGGTGTGTGTATTGGTGCTGTGGATGTGGTATCACACGATTTGAATCTGGTCGTGGGTATGTACTGCTACAGAAATGTCAAAAATCAACAATTGAATATTGTGTTTCATGACACATGGGGCCCATTAGGCCACACGCGTATCAACGTGAGCACTCTGGAACGTTATCAGGACAAGACTGGAATTAAAGAGGTCAGGCTGCAACAAAACATGCTGACAACCGACTGTTATGGTCGAGCAACTCTGCAGTTTGATCTGGGCACCCAGAGCACACCGGAGGTTTCGCTGTTCCTGGCATTTACCATGGAAGGGAGGCCTAGTGAGTCCGCGATCATTTTAACGCTGCCGTTGTGGACCGATACAAAATTGCCACAGAGCGTTTGTGTGCAGCGGCCCAGTAACTGGAACCAGTACATTGTTGCTGGCAAGACGCCAGCATCGACCACATTCAAATTTGTCGACCGTCACCAGGAGCCCTGTGTCAATTTTGAAAATAGCGAATTGCATTTCAGACTTAACGGAGGCACTGAACCACAAAACAAGACGGGCATAAAGCTCGTCAATGAAACGGTGAAGACTGACCTGCATGCGTCTGTTCTGCTGTCCTGTGCCGCATCTGACAAGTCGGGAAAGGGGTCGGCGATCACTTATTTGAAAACAAGCTGGGTTGATATTCCGTTGTTCGGCATCCACCTGCTTCCAGCCATGATTTCGGACCTGCTGCGTTTTGAAAAAAACACGGTCATCAGTGCAGGTAAGTCTGTTCAACCTCTGATGGTTTGGATCAACGAAGACTACCGTTTCTTCTATCCAGCACTCCCGATATTTGGCAAGTTTTTTTGTGACCTTAACATGCGTGTTGAACTGGATGCAGGAGATACCGGACTGGTCTGTCAGCAAATAACACCCGCATTAGCTACATTGTCTTCGCTATCTACAAAGGGCCAGGGATTCCCGCTCTTTCTAGGAACGGCTAAGCAAAAGGGGCTGGCAAAACTGAAATTGCATCTTGAACAGAATGGCATCGCTATTTATGACTCTCCGATTGAAATGACCATTACTGTGCAATAATGGCGGCAGGAAATGTTCCACGCCCATCAGAGCGCTGGCCCGTAATTCAGGCCTGGATTCGAAAAACGTCACGGTTAGCAAAAGTGAAACTGTCAACGGCTCTCAGGAGCCGAGGATACTCATGCCCTGGCGCATCGCATTCGCCTACTGAACAACCTGATATTTAGCGGTCAGTAAAAGGTATTTCCACTCAGCTCACAACCGGGCGGCTTAACCCAGAATAATAAAAACCGACCTCCCACGTCGGTTTTTTACGCCTGAAACTCCCGTTCTGGCATCTATCTCAAGCAACAATGCCGTCAAACCTACCGGCGGGAACAGTTGTCTGACCCGATTGTTGTGGCAAAATTAATGACGGTGGCTCCTCCAGTTTTTTCACGCTGCCGATAGTCAGGGAAGGATATTTGCCGTCTTTACAGATATGGACTTCCGTATTTCCTTCAAAACGGGATGAGACTGCTTTCCAGGTTTCATCCCGCTGTGACGCCAGCTGTTATCCGCCTTTATGTCCATCGGTGGGATGTCCCGGCGTCGCAACACATCCTGAAGGCGATCCCGCAGACACAAAATAACCAGCGCGTTGAATCCGGCTCCCCGCATCATCCATCAGGTGTTCCCAGGGGCCAAAACCAGTACGCGGCTTTACCGTTAGACATAAAAATCGTCAGTACGCCCCCTGATGTCGAAGACCAGGTACAGATACGCCCAGCGGCTATTGGCCTTCACGTAGGTTTCATCCATGTGCAACGGGCAAAGATCGGAAGGGTTCCGCCAGTACCAACACAGCCGTTTTCTATTTCAGGTGCATAATGCTGAACCCAGCGGCCAACCGCGGAGTGATCAACGTTTACTCCTCGATTGGTCAGCATCTCCTGCAGCTCACGGTAGCTGATACCGTATTTGCAGTATCAGCGTACTCCCCACAAAAGGATGTCACGCTGAAAATGCCGACCTCTGAATAGATTTATGTCCTACTCCATCAGCAAAAGGGGATGATAAGTTTATCACCACCGACTATTTTCAACAGTGTCATTATTTTCAACCCAAGACTATTAAAATAAATTAACAAATATTTCATAAGAAAAAAATAAACTCACCATTAAAAAACAAATCTCAGTGTTGTATTTAATATATTAATGTTACGGGTGCATAGCTGCAGGGTTATATTTTCTCAGAAAAAAACAAGTGAATGAACATGTCAACAACAAAATAACTTACTATGTGGAAAAACAAACTGTGAACCGTCAAACAATGGTTCCTCAGAGGAGTAAGGGGCATCACATAAAACTAAATTTCAAGGAAAAAATAAATTTACATCTTTAAAATAGCAATTTAAAGACATTAAAAACTAAACATAAACCAAGTTAAAGGTTTTTATTCTTTTCACACTTTCACATCGGATAAGCTTGCCCCGATATTAAATCTTCGACTTTTATCGTGTTTTACGGAACGGTTATCCTGCCAATGCTCGTGAGTCGTTGATACTTTACACATCCACTTAATGGGGAACTTGAGTATGTCTAAACTATCATTAGATGTCATGCAGCTGCTTAACCTGATCAAAGAAACAGGCTCTTTTTCTACAACCGCAGAGAGATTACACAGGACACCGTCGGCAATTTCATACCGGGTATCCAGTGTTGAAAAGCAACTTGGCATTAAACTCTTTAAACGAAACGGGCCCATCGTTGAATTAACCAGAACCGGTGAGACCATCGCATCAGAGGGGGAGTGGATTCTAAAAGCAGTCGACAACCTTGAAAACAGTCTGAACATTCAAAATAAAGCCGCCCCACTGATTAAAATTGGAGTCAGTGAATCATTCGCCGTAAAAAAATTTAGTCAGTATCTCTGTGATTTCTTGAATCATTACCCGGATGCAAAATTAATCATCCAAAAAATTAAAAACGGGGATGAATGGCAGCAGCTGATGAGCCACAACATAGACATTGTGATTTCTGGAAATCCTTGTCCGTCAAACATGAATGTCAAAACCATGCCAATGGGCACCAATAAGTTAGTTTGTTGCGCCACACCTGAATACCTGAAAGCCTACCGGGAAAAAAGTAAAAAAACAGGCCATGAACAAGAAAATTGTATCGTCATTAGCAATTCAAATTTTGACAGCATCGTAAAATATAGTATTCCTTGCCTCAGAATGAACAACAGGGTCATTGTTGACGATATGGCAACACAGATTGATTTGATCAAAAGTGGATGCGGGTTTGGTATCGTCCCCCTCTTTTCCATCAGAGAACTGTTAAACAATAATGAACTCAAGCTTGCAAACATTGAAAATGAAATAGGCTATGAAATGATTTGGACAGGCTGGACTGAAGATAATAAATCCCGTCACGTAAAATGGTGGGTGGAGGTCCTGAAGGAAATTTGTATCCACTAAAGGCGGACCGAATCTGACTCAGAGAGTATCATTTATCCTCCTGCACCGGATCAGAATCAACGCCACGCAGGACGTACCCGTTTCTTGTACATCCGGTAGCGAAAACATCCCAGCCAGCAAGACAACTGGCAGACCATATGCATGACATATCCACAATGTCGGCCAGGATGTCATGATCCAGCGACATTCTGGGTCCAGGTGGGTACTCGCACGGGAATATGCAATCCTGGGCAGCGCGCTCATCAGCAGAAGAAGAGACACGCTGCCACAGAATGCCAGCACAGCCTGGTTTACAGGCGCAACTAAAACCGAAGCAACAATGCGGAAACGCAGTGCGTGGGACTCGCCCCGGATATGCATATCGCGCCCAGGATGCATTGATACAACACGCATACTTTCGGTGTCGTCGCATTATAAGGTATCGTGGTTCGGCCTTCTTTTTAACACACTAAAAAACTAGGCAACTATTGGCAGAGAATTTTGCTTCTTTCTTTTTGTTTCAGGCAAAATTCGGCTCGTTTTTCACTCCAGTATTGATTAAGTGCGTTACACGATACACTCTGTGCGTTTGCCCAAACCTTTGCAGCCATCGTATATTCTGCCGCTTGCTCCAGCTGTAATGCCCGATTTGCGATTTGATAATACGTCTGACATTCATGTTTTCGAACAGATTCCGAAGAGGTCTGAAATGCAGCTGAACTTGATGTATTCACGTGAAATTATATTCCCATTATTCATAGCTTTTGGATTAAAGAAATCTATGCTTTAAAGACTTGTCTAAACGTTAAGGCAAATATATTAAATTTCCTGAAGTGTGCAAAAGGGGTTTTGGTGCGCGATCATATCTTCCTGCAGCAGATATATTTTACACTGAAAATAAACTGATGTTCATCTTTTTGGAAAAACCATAAAACACACTTCCTTTAAATTCTTTCATAAATTCGACTTGATAACCACTCATCTTGTTTTTAGAATTTTCTTAATTACACAAGCCACGGCAAGCTGAGAAAAAATATTGACACCAGTAGAGTTTGCCTCATAGCAGAGCGATAAAATAACTCATAATTAGCCTTCTGGCTAACCCGAATGCCGATATCTTAGTCATGCGCTCGTTATCCTCAGCAGCGCCGGCCTTTCTGAAGGCAAACATTCTATGGTTCTGCCTGTTGCCACGGAATTGAGCCATTGGCTCAGTCCAGAGACCAGGCATAAAGTTCGCATCCTGCCAGGTCTGGTTCGCGCTTACTGACTGAACCAGTTAAACAGTATAATTTTTCCTCCCGGGGCAAGAACATAATGCTGCGGGGCTACATCTGGCGCGGTTATCGGCCGGGTGTTGGCAAGAGAAAGGTCGTTTCCTTCCCGTCGCATGGTCGTTATTCCTTCAGATGAGTAATCTACATTCAGTGCAAAATAATCGATATAAACACTAGCGTGATGGTGTTTATCCAGTGTTATGGATATCGAAGTTTTATCCTGCGCTCGTTTCCCTGTAATTTTATCATCGATGCTAATTGAAACGTTTTTGACCAAGATGACAGTGTCATCTCCTGTATTCCTTTTTCGAACAATACACTTATCCGGCACAAATACTGCCAACGTAGCCGGATTGATTGCATACCCTGCTGGTTCCCGCTTAACAATCCAGTTTTCAAATTTTATCTGACAAGAGGTATCTGTCGCCCTTGCGTCTAATGGTATGACTGCCAAAAAAAACATGATAAAAAGGCTATTCAACAATCGGATAACTACATTTCTCATTCAGATCCTCCCTTTTTCTAAACCTCCACTCAATGAAAGGAGAGGATTAAATATCACGTTTTCTTGATCTGATCCCGGGACCACTAACACAAAAGATAAGTTGATCAGCATTGAAAAATCGACGGGCGGTTGAGCGGTGGTGATATGTTTAAGGCCGCGCCACTTTTCGTTCAGAGGCCATCATCACAGCCTAAAACCACAATGTCAATGAGCCATCAGGTTCTGTTCTGAGTCTCTCCCGTCTATGATTTCTGACAGCGCTGCGCCTTCAACGATTGTTGGCATACACTGTCCATTTCCTTTCAAAAATCTTTACCACCACCGCTTCGCCGCTGCCAGTACAGAGGGCACGCTGGTTGGCCATCTGCAGAGATCAACCGATACATTTCGTATCATGACAGGTCTGATTTCAATCTACGGTGGAGCTTGCGATGAGGCCACGGGTCATCTGATTTATTTTCCGCCCACGACAGCAACTGAAAAGAATTATCCCAAAAATATCGGATTCCGGCAGGAATATACATGAACCACTCCTTCAAAATGGTAGAAATTTAGTGACGGTGTTTAAAGTATGGACAGCATGATTTCAGTAGTTCAAACCAGAAACAAAGAGGGTGTATGATGAATCTTTATCAATTAATCGCAATAAGTCTGCTTTTCTTAAGCGGGGGGGTATCCGCACAAAATTGTCCTAAAATCATCTCTGCGATCAGCCACGGAAAAACCATCGCTCAGGTTGAAGTTCCCACTACAGTGAAAATAGAAGTATCCGGAGATGAACAGAGCGTCAATGCAGACAACACGCTCGTGCTTTTCAAGGGGGATTCAAAACTTTCTTTAACCTTCCCTTCTGGAGAAATTTTGAAGATGCAGTCGGATAATATCACCATCAGATCATGTATACCTGATTCGATCACGGCGCAAAAGCAGGCGAACCCTAAGTTCCACAGTGCTCATGGCTTCAGCCTGGTTTTTAGTGAGCTTACCCCTGCCCCTCTGAAAAGAGTTAAGGGGGAAAGCGATTTATCTGCTCATCACTGAGTGCTTCTGAAAACCCTGACGTGAGATCCTCCAGAACAAAACTCACGATATTTAAGTCCTTATACGGCCAGCTCAGTTTTTGCTTTCCCGCATTTTTAATGCCATCAGATTATGATCTGCATCAGTGCTGAAGATGTCGAGCATCAGCAGATATCATAAGTGACAACCAGTGATATCCGCCCTCCCATTGCATCGTCTCAACCTCAGTTGCCAGGAAACGTTCACGCTACGCTCGACTTTTTTCAACTACTCACCAGTCCCCGTTGAAACAACTGAATCGCCACGGGTTTAACAGACATCCCAGAGTCATTTAAAAGGTAAACATGCGTAGTCTGATGCTCAGGCCGGGATCTGCCGATTCCAGAAGGAGCTAAAGCAGGTTACTGACGAGCGGGACATATCAAAAATCCGTGGCGTACTTCGCAAAGATGTGCGACTGAGGTACGCCTTTATCCGTGACAACTCCTGTTGTTGACCTGCTCGTCTACTCTGCCGGGCGCTAAATGTTTATCCGGGTGGGTTTTATACCCGGCTTCAACAGCCGTATTCACCAAAGCATCAGGCGGATCTCAGGCTGACAGGACAAATCAAACAGTTCTGGTTGGAGTCCGGTTGCGTTTATGGCTATAGCAAGATCCATCTTGGCCTGTGAGATAGCGGGCAACAATGCAGGATTAATCGGGTCTGGCAGCTAATCAAGCGCAACACGAACAAAGAAAAAATCTACGGTACGCGGAAACAAGCCCGCAGCGATGTTTTTGATTACATCGAAATGTTTTATACAGTAAGGGCCGGCATGGTTCGAGCGATCAGATGCCACCGACGGAATATGAAAATCAATATTATCAACGGCTCATAAGTATCTATGAATATCCGTAGCGACCCAGAAATTCATCATATGATGAATCTATTTTTCTTATCATGCATAAGAAAAATGGCAATATATCATACATCAAAGGAGAGCAAGCCCTATAGGATTCATCTTATTAATGCACATTACATACAAAGAAGAGGAAATTGTCGTGTCTGAACTCTGGCCGCCCGCAACAGTCTCTGGTGAAACACAGACCCAACATCAGCTTCGTGACAGTCTGGCTTATTATCCCGAAGCACGAAAAGCGATTCGCCTCGAACAGGCGGGGGATTATCTTCAGGCTAACAGGGCCTGGGAAAACGCTTACCGTGTATCATGTCATAAACTCAATCAGCAGTGGAGCAAACAACGGGCAGAATTTTGCATGAAACAAAGTGCCTGAGACAACCTTTGGGCTTGTAGCCTGAATCGGGTATTTGCTGGTAAGTGCTCAGCTCATACCCTATCAATACCCGTGCATCGTTCCAGATAAGAATTCTTCGACACGATGAAGGACCCGTCTTCTAAGTCATCGGGCGTACTGCAAGCCACATTCTGAAAACACATCTGCCAGCTTGAACGGCTGCTGGCAGGTCCGGCTCTCCGCCAGACGTCAACCCGAAAGACGTGCTGTTTTTCCTGCCAACCGCGACTACGTTGATAACCAGCTCTGCTGGCGCCATGGTTTGTCTGCACATACCCGTCATGGGATGAATACTCTTGCCCACTGCATCAACGGAATAACCAAAACATAAAGCTCACCGAAGTAAATTTTTGGATTTTGACAGACCACTCATTTCGTAAGGTCACTGCAGTGCCGGGTGCCTCCCTGGTCACCCATGTTTCGCATGTTCTGATACGAAAAACAACCATTTCGCTCCGCCACACAGGGCGATTCACTCCGACAAAATAAGCCTACACCTCACGAAGAAAAGACGACAATACCGCGAGATAATTCGTGTTCACTATAAAGAAAAAACTCCAGGTTCCGATCGCAGGCATAAGTTGTACATAGAACGAGGGAGCGCTGACCTGGCGAAAAATCGTACAGGACACATCAAATCATGAATATCATTTCGATAATTGTCCGTGACCATATCAATGAATTATAATTTGCATCACGTATTTGGCTGAACACTAACCTCACATTTTAAGCTGTCCACACAAAATGTTTTGAGGCCAAAGTACGCTTTCCAGCTACGCGCCCTTCTGGATGAAATGAAAAACCTTCATTAAATAGCCAGCAGGTATTCAACCTGCATCATCAGTGCCATCTAACGGATGGAATATGCGATAATCATCATTATACGTGGTCATAAAGGCGCAGGTCTGGCTCCCCGCTGGCAGCGTGTCTTTTCAGACCTTCGCGTCGAACTATCGCCAGTAGATCTGTCCCTGACAAAAGCAGATTTACACTTGCCTGGTGCACTATTCCGACTCCGCTCTTACTAAGAAAAACAACGTGCTGTTTCCACACACAAGCAGTACATAAATAATCACTGGGCGGGCCGGCAGGTACAAAACACTCATTATCAACCGGATAGGTACCCAGTGTATTGATTTAATGAACGTTTTCATCTCTTCACTTGTCGTATGAAAATAAAGTGGTTGGCACCTGCTTGCCCACGAAGAGTATCACCTTGCAGTCGATCGCAATCAAACGTAATAATTTCATGCTTTATCAACGATAATTCAAAACGATATGCCCTCTGCACGGAAACGTAAAAAGGTCATAAAATGCGCCTCCCCCTGCAGCGATAATTGTCTGTCTGGATGCAGGTTTTACGAAATGTACAATGCTGTCCGATAGCACGGAATATCATCTCGTCGACAGCCCGGCACACGCGGGCAATGCGCGACATTAAGCCGGTGCCGGCTGACAAAAATAGAAAATTCAGCGGTAGCGCTCCCTCATTGCCAGTATTCGACGCGATAATCCGCATAATGTTGCCAGTGAAATCTGCAGAAACTACACCATGATTGTCTTTGGGGAGCTTAAAGGTAAGCAACATGCCAATATCGACGATAAACACGGCAAGCAGCCGGGTGAAATGTCAGCACTATACTGGCTGAAACCATGCAATACTGGGGCTGTGCGGGTATGACATACGCCATAATCTAGATATACGTCTACTGCGATAGTAAAGCGAAAGAAAAGCACCTGGCGCAAAGTAAACCGGGGATAGCAGACAGGTAGACATACCGGGAATATCGGTATTAACGGTGCAGGTAGCATTTTAGCTGCAGGACATGCCGTGAGGAACCTCATAGCCAGGCTTTGGTTGCACACCGCAGAAATCCCCGCCCTCAGGGACGAGGAGGATATCAACGTGTCTTAAGGCCTTTGGCTGGTGAACGTCCTCATTCTGTGCCGTTGATGTTGAAGACACTTCTTAATTTCCTTCACCACCGGTTGAAAAACACCCTGAGTAATCTCCTCATCGAACCAAAAGTTCTTGAGCAAATCTCCGTTCTGGTCGGCGAGCCTCACACGTAATATATCCACAGATACCCAAATAGAACACCTGAATACTTTAGAAATGTTTTCAGTTGAATGGCATGCATGATCAACCAGCATTTTTGCATTGATACAAAAATTGAGCTTCATTTCATTGTCCATCTTTAGACCGATATATCCTATTCCCCAGATAATATCCTGTTTAACTTCCTCGCCTATCTGAATAGTAGAGAACTCGCTCGTATATTCCTGCCTGCCGCGCCGCCGGGTGGGTGGTCTTCCCGGCAAAAATTCGTCCATGGTATAATCAGAAACCAGCATTGCAGCCGCAGACTGAAGTAAAAGTTTATATTCACTGGACTGGCTTCTTTTTTTCCTGTATCGGTTTACATGAAAAGACTCGCTCACAGTCACCTCCTTTTTTAAAAGACCAGAGTGTTGGTACCTTGGTTGACAAAAAACTGAAGCCCCAGACATATCGAAATAAAAGCCGAATAATTAAAAAATCGGAACTTTCTATATTAAGTTTACTCTAAGCATTGTCTCCCGCATACCCCACCCAAAAAATGATATTAGCCAGAGAATACACGCATCTTAGATATTTATGCGACTGGGGAAATAGAGACAGCGCGAACCAGCGCATGAAATACCTAAAGAATAAACACACCATATTCTGCACGATGTAAATCAAAAAATAATATTGCGAGGCCTTCAACAGAAGGCTGATCAATACTACTGCATAATGCATACTTACCAAAATGATTAAAAAAATCAAACACTATAGATCCTTTATTATAAAAAATGACAATCCATTGAACGTAAAAAATGCTCCACACACCTTGCCCTTGCGCAGGAAGAGAAGTCATTGGAAATTTCCTTTAAAATGCTATCAATACAGTCTACTAAATTATAAAAATTTATCACCTGATCGCTACCCGGCCCTGCCGGGACAAGGCCTCCATTATGCTGTCCCTCATTTTTCTGGCCACTGTGTAATTTTTGGCCCAATGAGAATCATCGTTACGATCTGTGTCAGTACGTAAATCAACAAGATGTTCTCCCTGAGAACAGAATGCCGTGACGCCTCAGACGCTCAGACTATCCGGCCTGGCGTATTACAAACTTCAGCATCACGTCCACATTTTTCTTCATTTACCCTTTTCGCCGGTTTACTCTCCGGTGTACGATTCCATTCCTTGCCTCGCCGCATACAAAACCGTCTGCCTTTCAAACGCTTCACGGGTGTACCTCTGCCTTTTGTAACTCGGTCCTTCTCTGTCCGGCATGAATATATCTCCTAATTTCATCAACAACAGGCCGAAAAGTGCCCTGAACAACCTTTCTGTCTAACCAGAAACATTGGATCAGAGAACTATCGAGCTCTGCCAGTTCAAATGCCAGATGGTCTCCTGCTGCCCAGATAGTGCACCAGAATATCTGTTGGTGAAGTTTCGGCAACGCCTTTTTCGTACTAACGGAGTAGTCTGCCCGAATGAAAAAATCCATTTTCGTCGCGTCATTGATCCGGAGGCTAAGGTAGCATACGTCCCATTTAATACGTCCGGCTGACATCTGGCCAATATGAATAGACTCACCATCGATATCCTGTTCAGGATATCGATCCTCACAAAGAAACGAACAGGCTACATAATCAAGATAGTCAGCAATAAATGTTGCAACAGCCGATTGAAGACTGAAGATATATCGGCTAAGTGACCCGGCACTTTTTCGCATTGAGGGGAAATAACGATTCCCTGCCATAAAAGTTCTCTCTGTGACTTAAAAAGAAAAGTTTATGGTTGCCGCTTTTTTCAGGCTATTGCTAATCGCACAACCTTCATAAAATTAAGAATTTTCTTTCATACGCGGGCAATTTATTACAGTTAACATCATCAGCATAATGATTTTTATGTCAACGAACGATGATTCGAATCGATGACATATTCGTTTTCTTCCCATCATTCACAGCTAATGAGCCCTAGATATAATCCAGCAATATGGCCTCTTAAGCTAAAAAGGCCAGCGCGATATATTCAATAGACAACAGATTGAGGTATGGGTCTTCTGAATCATAAACCCGCACGAAAAATAGAAAACCGGAAGACATACTCATGGCTGCGAGTAAAGTATCATAGAAATGTTCGGGCTTCGTAATAGCGATGTATGCGAAAAATCACTGGCAGGCGGACATATACTGCCGGCTGGACCGGTTCCCCTCATTCCCACAGGCAAAACGCTGTGCTGGAGCGGCCAGTGGGAATCGAACCCACATCATCAGCTTGGAAGGCTGAGGTAATAGCCATTATACGATGGCCGCATTCTGGTGCGACTACCGGAATCGAACTGGTGACCTACTGATTACAAGTCAGTTGCTCTACCTACTGGAGCCTGTACATAAATTTGTGTAATTGCCTGATTTTGATATGTTCAATCCAACATCAAAAGCAGGTTAATTTATGGACGAAAAACAGTTGCAGGCTCTGGCTAACGAACTGGCCAAAAATCT
>Ga0209281_1001356_pt1 | contig 15173 bp, 14 predicted proteins | sample MedtruBG_FD_187514 | JGI IMG/M metagenome (GOLD analysis project Ga0209281, IMG submission 187514) | Root nodule microbial communities of legume samples collected from California, USA - Medicago truncatula BG (SPAdes) (version 2) | ecosystem: Host-associated > Plants > Roots > Nodule | place... | reverse complement strand
ATTCTCTATATGTTGTTTATTATTAAATTAAGAATGAGTATAAATGTAGATAGACGAATCAGTTAATTTAATAATAAACATATACAAATTTACTAAAACTTTAGGTTGATATCTTTATAATTTCGGTGAGTATGCACATAAGTTCCATTATCACTGAGGAACCCTATATATAAAGAGGAGGATTAAATGTTTAAGGATTTTAATAGACAAAATACGATTCCAATAATAATAACTTTAATAGGAATAATTATTCTTTTGCTATTGCCAAATCAATTTCCAGAAAATAAATATGAAAATACAGAAAGAGTAGCGGCAAAGGTAATAAGTACGGATGAGAGCTTTATTAAAGAAACAGGTCTTATAAAAGTAGGAGAGCAGTTATGCGATATAGAGATTCTTGAAGGGAAATTTAAAGGAAAGACTACTAGAGGAACTAATAGGCTGGATGGTTCCCTTGAACAAGATAAAATATTTCAAGCAGGAGATAAGATATTAGTTACCCTTGACTATACAGGTGATGAAATTAGAGTAGCTACCCTTGTAGATCACTATAGACTTAATTATGAAATTTTGCTTGTGGCAGTCTTTATAGTTGTGCTTGTTGGTTTTGCAGGAATAGTTGGAATAAAATCAATTTTATCATTTATATTCACAGTCTTAGCTATATGGAAAGTGCTGATTCCGCTATTCCTGATGGGATACAATCCGGTAATAGTAGGAGCAATAACTACTACGATATTAATTATTACAATAATTGGTTTAGTTTACGGCATAGACAAAAAATCTCTAGCTGCAATAATTGGGTCATTAGCAGGAGCACTTGTTACCTGCTTTATGGCATTATTCTTCGTAAGTAAATTTAAAATCCATGGTGCAGTAATGTCATATTCTGAATCTCTTTTATATTCAGGATATGAGAATCTAAATCTTACACAAATATTTATAGCTAGTATATTCATAGCATCCTGTGGGGCTGTTATGGATGTAGCGGTGGATATTACATCAGCAGTAGCAGAAGTAATAGAAAAGAAGCCTGATATCACCAAGTTTGAAGCTATTAAATCAGGTGTAAATGTAGGAAGATCAATTATGGGTACAATGATGACAACACTTTTACTTGCATATTCAGGGGGATTTATTGGATTACTCATGGTATTTATGGCTCAAGGAACACCTATAATAAACATTTTAAATTTAAAATATGTATCATCTGAAATACTTCATACTTTAATAGGAAGCTTTGGGCTTGTAACGGTAGCTCCATTTACTGCAATAGCAAGCGGAATTTTATTAACAGAAAAAGGTGAGAAAACTGAAGTTGTTGAAAGTGCTAGAGAAATTTTAGAAGGATAAAAAAATATATATAAAGCTCTTTATATTCTATATAAGGAATAATATAGCTACAAATTGATTTTTAATCTGGAAGTAATGAGAAATAAGTAGTATCATATTGTTAGTATTGAATATATTAGGAGGATGTAACAATGAACGAAGTATTGCAAAACATAATATCAAGAAGAAGTGTAAGAGACTTTAAAGAAGAACAAATAAAAGATGAAGAATTAAAGTTAATATTAGAAGCAGGAAGATATGCACCAAGTGGTATGAATAAACAAAGCTGGCAATTCACTGTTGTTCAAAACAAAGAAAAGATAGAGTTGCTTGCAAAGGTAGTTAGAGAAGCTTTAGGAAGAGATGCAGGGTACAATTTTTATGCACCTCCAACTATAATAATGTTATCAAATGAAGAAGATAACACAAATGGACTTGCAGATTGTGCATGCGCTCTAGAAAATATATTCTTAATGGCTAATTCGCTAGGAGTAGGATCATGTTGGATTAATCAATTAAAAACTATTTGCGACAGAGAAGAAGTAAGAGAAGTATTAACAAGCTTTGGGATACCAGAAAATCATATTGTTTGGGGAATGGCAGCAATCGGATATCCTAATAGTTCACCTAAGGTACATGAAAGAAAAGATGGAGTTATCAAATTTGTTAAATAATTATAATAATAAACAGATATCAAAGCGTGAATGATATCTGTTTAATCTTTGCGTAAATAAATAATAAAAATTAATATATGAATAATTTTTTATCGAATTGAAAAATATAATTTTATAGGAAATGTTATTCCGCTTATTACTAAAATCAGATAATGTATACAATTAACATTATGAAAAGTATATTGATAGTTCTGTTAAGCTAATAGCATGGAAAAAAGTTGAAAATTACACAAAAATTTTTTAGAATATGCAAAAAAGTGTTGACTATATGGTAATAGAGGAATATACTTATAACATAGTAAACAGATAAGAATTATAAGAGAATGTTGAGGAGTGGTTGCAATGTCAAAGGTATATAAAAATTTAGCAGAATTAGTAGGTAGAACACCATTATTAGAGATAACAAACTACAGCAAGGGAAAAGATTTAAAGGCTACTGTATTAGCTAAATTAGAATATTTTAACCCAGCTGGAAGTGTTAAAGATAGAATTGCAAAAGCTATGATCGAAGATGCAGAAGTAAAAGGAGTATTAAAGCCAGGATCAGTAATAATAGAACCTACAAGTGGTAATACAGGAATTGGTATTGCATCTGTTGGAACTGCAAAAGGATATAAGGTTATAATTGTTATGCCAGAAACAATGAGTGTAGAAAGACGTAGCCTTATAAAAGCTTATGGTGCAGAAATAGTTTTAACTGAAGGTGCTAAAGGAATGAAGGGGGCAATAGCTAAAGCAAGTGAATTAGCTGAAGAAACTCCAAATTCATTTATACCTGGACAATTTGTTAACCCAGCTAATCCAGAAGTTCATAAAAATACAACTGGACCTGAAATTTGGGAAGATACTGATGGAAAAGTAGATATATTTGTTGCTGGTGTTGGTACTGGTGGAACTGTTACAGGAGTTGGAGAATACTTAAAATCTAAAAATCCAGACGTTAAAATTGTTGCAGTAGAACCAGCAGATTCTCCAGTGTTATCAGAAGGTAAAGCAGGCCCACATAAAATACAAGGAATTGGTGCGGGATTTGTGCCAGACGTTTTAAATACAAAAGTATATGATGAAATCATAAAGATTAAAACTGAAGAAGCATTCGGAGCAGCTAGAGAATTATCTAAGACAGAAGGATTACTTGTAGGTATTTCATCAGGAGCAGCAGCATACGCAGCAACAGAACTAGCAAAACGCCCAGAAAATGCAGGAAAAACTATAGTAGTATTATTACCAGACACAGGTGAACGTTACTTATCAACAGCATTATTTGAAGATAAATAAAATAATTGAAATAAAAATTAAGAACTCGACTCACATAATTAAATTGTGAGTCGAGTTCTTTTTGTATTTAATATACAATATAAATTTCACATAATTTATATTGTTGAAGGTTTAACGTTTAAAATTGCAGGTAAACAAAAAAATGAACAAGAATAAATAACGATATTATACACTCTATTTCAGCTGGTCATGATTTATTTAATCATTTTATATAACCCGTTTTCTTCTTTAGTAATCCTTGATTCTATTGATTTTAATATTTTCTTTGTTTCAAGAACAAATTTATCAATTCCTTCAGATAAAATTTTACTTTTAGTATTAAAACCATTTTTATAATCTGTAAACACATCTGAAATATCACCCATCTCATTTATATAAGAGTTAGCTAAATTCTTAAGTTTATCATCAGTACCATTAAGCAAGCTAGGATATAAGAATTTATCCTCAGAACCCAAATGAATTTTTAGTTTCCCAGCAAGCTTATTTATATGACCAGTTATATCTAAAAGATTTGATTCAAGATCGCTCTTATTTATTAAATTAGTTATATATTCAATTTCTTCAAAAATACCTTTATGTTCTCTCATTAAATTATCTATATTCATAATTAACACCTCGTTTATATATGTCTTGATTATAGTATAGAAGTTATCAAACTAGATGTATGTAACAATAGTTACAATAAATGCTTAATTAAGCAAATATAATTATTTGTGCATTTAGCAGGAAATATAATTTCTTACTATACACTATGCACCAAATTATTGTGAAAAGCGCTCATATAATTTATTTTTTTAGTATGATACTATTTAGATAAAAAGGAGGATATTTATGAAGAAGTTAGAAACCAAAAAATCAAAGGATTTATTTGAAGAAACTAAGAAGTATTTAGTGGATGGTGTTGCTAGTTCATTCCAAAAATCTAAATATGAAGAATATCCTATTTGTTTGGAAAGAGGAAAAGGATCAAAGGTGTATGATGTGGATGGGAATGAATATATTGATTATATTGGTGCTTTCGGACCATCACTTTTGGGGTATAGTCCTTATGCTATAAATAAGGCAGTAAGTGAACAATTAGAAAAAGGCTCACATTTCGCTGCCACTACCCTTGATTTATATAAGCTGTCAAAGAAACTTACAGAAATTATACCATGCGCAGAAAGAGTATCTTTTCAAAGCTCGGGAACAGAAGCTAATATGCATGCTTTTAGAATTGCAAGAGCATATACAGGGAAGAAAAAGATTATTAAATTTGAGGGCCAATACCACGGGTGGTCTGATGAGGAAAAAGTAACGATAGATGCAGACTACATAAATGAACTTGGACCAAGGGAAAATCCAAAGAAAATTCTACATTCTAAAGGTCAAAGAGATAAAGCAGTTGATGACATAATAATTCTACCATGGAATGATCTAGAAATATTGGAGGATGTACTTAAAAGTAACTCTTCTGAAATTGCAGCAATAATTACAGAACTAATTATGTGTGATTCAGGTCCAATATTGCCTAAGAAAGGATATTTACAAGGACTTAGAGAATTGTCAACGAAATACGATGTTGTACTTATTTTTGATGAAGTGATAACTGGCTTTAGAGTAGCTCTTGGCGGCGCACAAGAATATTATAGAATCACTCCAGACCTAGCAGTATTTGCAAAAGCAGTAGCTTCAGGCTATCCATTATCAGTGGTTGCTGGAAAAAAAGAAATGATGGATTCTGGTGTACATGCATCTGGTACATTTAATGCTAATCCAATATCAGTAGCAGCAGCTCTGGCTACAATAGAAACCTTGGAGAACAATGGAATTTATGAGAGGTTCGATATATTAGGAAAAGAATTCACGAAGGGTTTAAGAGAATTAGGCGAAAAATATAATGTTAAATTATTTTCTGATAGTATAAGATCAATATGTATGTTGATATTAGGAATGAATTCTTCACCAAAGGACTTTAGAGATTATATTGAAAATGCAGATATTGAAATATATGAGAAATTTGTAAACAAAGCTAAAGAATATGGAGTAAGATTTACATCAAGAAGAGGGCGAATTTATCTTTCAACAGAACATAACGAAGATGATATTATAAGAACTTTGAAGGTTATTGAACAAGTATTCTCTGAATTGTCCATGGTGCACTAAATTATTGTTTGATTGAATCATAGAATATATATTTTCAATATGATACTATAGTTTTGACAAAGATGTCTTTATTATTAATAAAGGCATTTTTTTATTCTCAACAGGCAAGCATACTGGTCTATTATTTTTTTGATTGTGCCTTATTAATAGGAGAGTAAAAGAATGCGGAAGAAAGGCATATAATTTTACAATTGATATTTAACTAGTTAGGAGGAAGTCAGAATGATATTTAATTATGATTTACCAATAAACCTCTTATTCGGAAGAGGGAGAAGCAATGAAATAGGAACTGAAGTGGCTAAGTATGGCAAGAAAGCACTTATTGTAACTGGAAGAGGCAGTACAAAAAAAAGCGGATTACTTGATAAAACTATAAACTTATTAAACGAAGCAAAAGTTGAATATGAAGTTTTTGATAAAGTAGAACAAAATCCACTTACAACAACAGTGTATGAAGGTGTTGATGTTATAAAAGAAACAGGATGTGATATGGTTCTAGGGATTGGTGGTGGAAGCATAATGGATGCAGCTAAGAGTATAGCATTTTCAGCGAAAAATTCTGGAGATATATCAGAATATATTTTTGGAATAAAACAAGGAAGTGATGCACTACCTATAGTTTTAGTTCCAACAACATGTGGAACAGGCAGTGAAGGAAACTGTTTCTCAGTTCTTACAAATCCTGAAACTAAAGATAAGAAGTCTCTTAGGACTAATGCAATTATTGCAAAAGCATCAATTATTGACCCAGAGCTTATGACTACAATGCCTAAAAGTATACTTGCATCTGTTGGATTTGATGCACTAGCTCACAATATGGAAGCTTATGTATCAAAAATAGGACAACCATTAACGAGTATGCAATCTTTTTATGGAATAAAATTATTATCAGAGAATTTAATTAAAGTATACAATGATCCAACAAATTTAGAAGCATGGGAAAATGTATCTTTAGCTAGTACTTTGGGGGGGATGGTAATAGGGGTAGCAGGAGTGACAGCACCACATGGTCTTGAGCATCCAGCAAGTGGACTTCATGATATTGTTCATGGAAAAGGTCTTGCAGCACTTACACCAGTAATTATTGAGGAATCTTGGCAAAGTGATATAGAAAAGTATAGTTATATTTCAAAATTATTAGGAGGTACAGATGCAAAGGATTGTGCAGATGCTATAAGAAGCTTCCTAGAAAAAATTGATTTAAAAGTAACTTTAGGTGAACTTGGAGTTAAGGAAAATGACATTGATTGGATGGCAGAAAACTGTATGAAGGTATCAAAACCAAGTATAGCAAATCATCCGAAAGAGTTTACCTTAGAAGAAATTAAAGCTATTTATTACAAATCTTTATAAATGCTTTTTAGCCATTCATATATGCAGCAAGAAAACGGGTGACTGCTGAACAAATGGGCTTTGATGAATTGACATTTCAATGTACAGATTGTCCTGAAACAGTTAAATTTACAATAACACCTTATGAAGAGGAAGAATAATTAGGTATTAAAAATTAATTACTTTACCTCTTGCAGATTTATTTACTAAATATATGACAACAGGTTACGAAACAATATTAATTTTAGTTGCAGCATTTTTAAATTTCTCGTGTGCACTTGGATCTTACCGTGCAGGATCAAGAATGTTATTTGCTCCAGAGGTTGCGAGAACTTATTGTTTAAAAGGAGACGAGCTTCTTATTGTAAGTACTAATTTGGAAAAACCTTATTCTGACGATTGGGATTTAGTAACCAGAGCAAGAGCTTTTGATAACTGTATATATTTGGTGGCAGTCAATAGAGTCGGGCGTGATAAGGAACTAGGTTTCTTTGGACATAGTAAAATTATAGATCCTGTTGGAAAGCCTATAAAAGAATTAAATGAAGAGATAGAAGGCTCGATTTCAGCAGAAATAGATTTAGAATTACCTAAAAAGAAGAGAGCAGAATATTATATAAAATTTCACATGGGATAAGCCCTTATGAAACATTCCACAAAAGTATGCTACCTATTTCTAGTTGGGTTGTATTTCAAAGTATATATCTAGTTTATAATTTCGGTAAGTTACCACATAAGTCTAGGTTATGTATTGTTTATCTACATGAGAAAGCATCATGTTTAGTTAACACGTCTCATAAATTGTTTATGAGGCGTTTGTTATTTAATGAATATAAAACTGTAAGAGGAGTGATAAGTGTATGAAAAATAATGTTAACTCTAAAATTAGAAAGATATTAGATAAAAAGATGAGAACAGAACTATATTATATAGTGTTAGGTTCGTTCTTATTTTCAGTAGCAATCAATCTTTTTATAGTTCCGTCAAATTTATATAATGGGGGCTTTCTTGGAATGTCTCAGGTTATTAGGTACCTATTAGTTCAATATGGACATATAAATTTTGGAGATTTTGATATATCGGGATTATTATATTTCTTTATAAATATTCCGATTCTCTATATAGCATATTCAAAACTAGGAAAGACTTTTTTTCTAAAGACTATTATATCTGTAGTTGTTAATACATTCTTTTTATCTGTGATTAAAATTCCTAAAGATCCACTAGTTAATGATATATTATCAGCATGTATAATAGGTGGCATTATTGCAGGTTTTGGAATGGGATTAACATTAAGAGCGGGGGGATCTGGCGGAGGATTAGACGTGATTGGAGTGTATTATACTAAAAGATATCCCAATTTTAGCGTTGGAAAGATCAGCATCACCTTTAATCTGTTGGTATATGGTGCGTGTGCTTTATTATTTGACATTCCAACAGTTATATACTCAGTTATCTATACAACATTTTCTTATTTAATATGTGATAGAACACATTATCAAAATATAATGGTAACTATGATGATTTTTACTAAAGTAAATGGAATTGATGCATTAATTATGGACCAATTAAATAGGGGTGTAACCTATTGGCAGGGAAATGGTGCCTATACTCATGAAGGCACAAATATTTTAGTTACAGTGGCCTCAAAATATGAAGCAGCATTTATTAGAAAAATTGTAAAGAATGAAGATCCAAATGCATTTATAATTGTTAATGAAGGTGTGTCTGTAGTGGGGAATTTTGAAAAGAGGTTATAGTCGTGAAGAGTAGTTAATTTTATAGAATACAGTAATAGTGAGGAATATTTTTACAATGAATAAATTGTGCACAGTGCACTTAAATATTGTTATTAAAGATAATAGACTTATAAATTTAAATGTGATAATATACTTATAAGAAAAGAAGTTCTTCAAGTGACAAAGATATTTTAGTTTAGTCAAACAGATTTTAATTTTATGAAATCAATGATGAGGAAAAATAAGACTTAAGGTTAAATATTATGCAGACTGCACACAAAAAATGTTACTTGTGATCATAGAAAGTACCAAAATTCCATGATAAGATTATTCTAACATAAAACAAAATAATAAATTTATAGTAAATGCAAAGGCGCACTGAAATTAAAACAGTGCGCCTTTTTATATTCGGTACATTCTAAAAAATAATAGGCCAGTATGCTTGTCTATTTCGCATCATACTGCGTCGGTAAATCCAGTCAATAGATTAAACTATTAACTGAACTTATCTCCTTGCCTGATGCAAAATATACGATGCATCTTTGGCCTATTATTTTCTTTCATGTACCCATTGAATAGGAGTTGAGAGTATGTATAAAGTTTCTGGATTGTCAAAGAAATATGGAGAGCTAGAAGTATTAAAGGATATCAGCGTAGATATAAAAGAAGGCGAAGTAGTCTGCATTATAGGACCATCTGGTTCAGGAAAAAGTACCTTTCTAAGGTGTTTAAATTTATTTGAAACCCCAACGGGTGGAGAAATGTATTATAATGGGAAAACTGTCACAGATAAGAGCACAGATATTAGATTACTAAGAGAAGAAGTTGGAATGGTATTTCAAAAGTTTAATCTGTTTCCACTACATACAGTAATAGAAAATGTTATGTTAGCACCTGTGCTTACAAAAAAGAAAAATAGAAAAGATGCAGAAGAAATTGCATATGAACTTCTAAAGAAAGTTGGATTGCATGAAAAAGCAGATGTATACCCAAAAACTTTATCAGGTGGACAACAACAAAGAGTTGCAATAGCAAGGGCATTAGCAATGGAGCCTAAAATGCTTTTATTTGATGAACCAACGTCAGCGTTAGATCCAGAATTAGTTGGAGACGTATTAGACGTTATGAAGCAATTAGCAAAAGACGGTATGACTATGATAGTTGTAACTCATGAAATGGGATTTGCTAGAGATGTTTCAGATAGAGTGATATTTATGGACAAGGGATACATAGTTGAAGAAGGAGCACCAAAGGATATTTTTTCAAATCCTAAGAATGAAAGAACAAAAGAATTCTTATCTAGAGTTCTAAATTAAAGATAAGTAGTAATAAGCTTAGGCTTCAAAAGACGAAAATAAATAATTATGAAAAGGGGAATTTAATATGAAAAAAATGTGTAAAAAATTATTAGCTTTAATGATTATGGTAATGACTTGTGTTGGATTTATGATTGGATGCGGTTCAGGGGGATCTAGCAGTACTTCAGCAGCGCCAAGCGGTGACAAAGCAAAGGATACATTAGCAGCAGCTAAAGAAAAAGGGGTATTAACAGTTGCTTCATCAAATGATGCACCATTTGCTTTTATAGATGCTAAAACAAATGAATTCACTGGAATTGATGCAGAAATTATAACGGAAGTTGCAAAAAGACTTGGAATTAATAAAGTTGAAATGAAACAAATACCATTTGAAAACTTATTAGTGGAATTAAATAATAATAGCGTAGATATGGTAACTGATGGAATGTATGTTAAAGATGAACGTAAAAAGTTAGCATTATTTACAAACATATGGTACAAAGAGGGAGAAGCTGTTGTTATACCTAAAGACTCTAAAATTACTAGTAAAGATGACTTAAAGAATGCAGTATTAGGTGGACAAAAAGGAACAGCATTCTTAGAAACTGCACAAAAATGGCAACAAGCAGGATTAGTTAAAGATGTTAAAGTGTTTGGAAGTCAATCAGAGTTAATGTTAGCAGTAAATACTGGTAAAGTAGACGCATGTATAACTGATGGTATGGTTGCAGGATATACATTATCTCAAGACAGTAGTCTTAACTTAAAGATATTATCTCCATATAAAGCTGAAGCATCTGGAATGGTAGCAGCTGCTGTTAGAAAGAATGATAAGGCTTTAGCAGATGCAGTTAATGAGAAACTTGATGAGATGAAAAAAGATGGAACAATTCTTAAACTTCTTCAAAAGTATGGAATGAATGAAGACTATGTTGTTTCAGTAGAAGATGGTCATATTTCAGATAAATAATATAATCTACTAAAAAGAATCCTTACGGATTCTTTTTAGAAAAGGAGGCAGAAGTATATGGACATTTTATCTAACCTAGATTTTAGCACCGCATTTAAATTTTTAGTACCTTCATTAGAAGCAGGTCTTTGGGTTGTAATACAGGCAACAGTTTTTGGCTTTTTATTAGCAATAGTTTTAGGATTGTTTATTGCAATTGGACGTATTAGTAAAATAAAAGCTCTAAGAGGAATTTTAGTAGTATTTTTAGAATTTATTAGAGGAACTCCTCTACTAGTTCAATTAGTATATATGTATTATGTAGTACCTCTTATAGTATCAATGATAATACAAATTTGGAGTCCAGGATATCAATTTAAAATAAGCTCATTAGTAGCAGGAACAATAGGTCTTGGAGTTAATTATGGCTGTTATATTTCAGAAGTAATTCGTTCATCAATATTATCAATAGAAGGTGGACAAACAGAAGCGGCGTTAGCACTTGGACTTACAAATAAACAAGCTTTATTTAGAATAGTAATACCTCAAGCATTACGAAATGTAATACCTGTGTTCGGAAACTACTTAGTAATGATGTTAAAAGATACATCACTACTTGCATACGTATCAGTTAGTGAATTGTTATTACGTACTCAAAGTTATGCGTCACAATCATTTTTAACTATTGAATCATATACAATTTTGGCAGGATTTTATTTAATATTAAGTTTACCACTTGCTCAATTAGTGAAACTAGTAGAAAAGAAAATGCTTAAATTTAGCTAGTTAATTTGAATTTTAATGGAATAAGTTAAATGGTCTTTGATAAATTATTTTCTTTCGTAGGTGTTATTGAAAAGATATAATTAGAAATTTATTAAATTGATGAATATTAAGCTATTCAAAATGCATGGTTGGAGGTTGTTTCGATTCTGAATGTTCTAATGAAAGTTGATATATTTAAAGGATATGCAATCTTTTATTAGTACTTCTGAAATAATTTCTAAATAGGGAATAAACATACATCTATTTTCGATTTGCAATCACATATAGATAAATAACGGATGAATTTGATTTATACTTTGCAATAAATATTAACTAGAAAGTAGAAACATTTTCATAGTCATGCGAAATTATTATGCCCTGTGGGTGCAACAATGTTTCTACTTTCGGTGAATTATAGCATAAGTCTAAATTGCATGTTGTTTATCTATAAGATATATGATAAAAATATAGTAAGCAAATGTAAATTCTTAAATAAATTCAGTGTAAAGGTGGATGTTATGTCAATTTCAGTAAAAGATATACTTAAATTAGATTCCTTAAAAAAAATCAACTTGGTTGGCGGAGAAGCAGGTTTAGAAAAGTGTATAGAATGGATATATGTAGCAGAGTGTTTCGAAAATCCACTAGAAGGAATTAAATGGCTTCAAGGTGGAGAAATTATTTTTATAACTGGTGTTGGAATTAAGGACAATACAAGTTTATTATTAGATCTTATTAGAGGAATCAATGAAAAAAATGGGGCCGGCTTAATAGTGAATATAGGACCATATATAAAAAGTATATCTGACGAAGCAATTAAACTTGCAGATGAGCTTGAAATTCCACTATTCACATTGCCATGGGAAGTTAAGTTAGTTGAAGTTTCAAGAGAAATTAGTAATGCTATTGTTTTGTCACGTATTGAAGAAAATTCTCTAACCCATTTCTTAAGTAATATTCTTTTTGGAGATGGAGAATTAGAAGGCGATGCTATTCAAAAAGCAGCATATTTTGGATATAACTTATCAGGTGAATGCTGTATTTGTGTTATAGATATAGATGGTTTTGAAAAGTACCTGAAGTTTAAGCATTTAGACGATGAAATAAGTATATCTAAAATTAAAATTACATTTAGAAAAATTGTACAAGATACATTAGAAAAACATGCACTTAAAGTACCTATAATTGATAAAGATGATGCCGTTATTTTCTTTACAAGGTCAGAAGAGAATTGTATGAGTAGAGTAGACAAGGCGTTAAAAGAGATACAAGAAATTATAAAAAAACGTATGGATGGTCTTTCTGTAAGTATAGGTATAGGTAATTCATATAAGGATTTAAAAATGATGAAGCAATCATTTAATGAAGCAGAATTAGCAATAGATAGTGCAAAGTGCCAAGGTCTAGATGATACAGTTACAAGATATAAAGATATAGGTATTTATGGACTTCTTTTTAGTATAAAAAATAGGAGCGCACTAGAAAATTATTATTTTGATGTTTTAGGACCAATACTTAATAGTGATAATAAAAGCAAAGATAGCAATTTAGTTGAGATATTAGATACGTATTTAAATGAGAATTGTAATATCACTGCAACAGCAGAAAAGTTATTTTTACATAGAAATACTCTTAAATACAAAATTAAGAAGATAGAAGAACTTCTAGATTGTGACCTTCACAATTTTAATGATTGCATTAAAGTAAAAATGGCGTTGTATATTAATACAGTCTTAAAGTAGGACACGCATCACTATATTGATAAAAAATATATAACTTAGACTTATGAGGTAGCTTAACAAAATCAATAATAGTAAAAAATAAATGGTATTTAATGAATCTAGTATTTTTTAGATTTAGTAGACAATGGAGTCTATCACGTTTTATGTGATGGACTTTTTTTATGAACATTTAGGGGATAGGAGGGAATGATATGTCGATTTTAGTAAAAGATATTTTGAAATTAAACACTCTTAAGAATATGGAATTAATAGCAGGAAATTCAGGTATAGAAAAATGTATAGAATGGATATACGTATCAGAGTGCCTCGAGGATCCCTTAGAAGGTATAAAGTGGCTGCAAGGTGGGGAAATAGTTATTATAACTGGCGTAGGAATAAGAAAAGATATTAGTGTATTAACAAAACTCATTGAAGGAATCAGTGAAAAAAATGGGGTGGGCCTCATTATAAATATCGGTAAATATATAAAAGAAGTTCCTAGTCAGGCTATTGAGATTGCAGATAAACTTGGAATCCCTCTATTTACATTGCCCTGGGAAGTAAAATTGGTTGAAGTTTCAAAAGAGATAAGCAATGCAATTATATTAGCACGTATTGAAGAAAAATTTATGAACGATTTTCTAAATAATATACTATTTAGTCAGATAGATTTTGCAGTAGATATTAAAGCAAAGGCTAATTACTTTGGTTATAATCTACAAGGAAAGTGTTATATATGTATTATACAGATTCATGGAATTAAGAAGATTCAACAATCAAAAAATGTTTACGATGAAATAAGCATATCTCGAACAAAATTAAAACTTAAAAAAATAGTTCAGGATATTTTAGAAAAGTATTCTTTAAAAGTTCCTATTATTGATAATGATAACGAGATCATATTTCTCAACAGATCTGAAGAAAACTCTGCAATTAGATTAGAGAAAGCATTAAGAGAAGTGCAAGAAATAATTATAAAACGCATAGATGGAATATCCGTAAATATAGGTATTGGAAATAGCTATGAAGATCTAAGTATGATGAGGCAATCATTTAGTGAGGCTAAAATGGTCATTGAAAGTCTTAAATATGAGGAAACTAATAATGAAATCAGAAAATATAATGATATTGGAGTATATGGTTTAATATTTAGTATTCAAAACAAAGAGGTATTGAGCAATTACTATAAACAAATATTAGGTCCAATTATAGAAAAGCCTAAAAAAGATAAAGAAATTAGTTCTATAAAGATCTTAGATATGTATTTAAGTGAAAACTGTAATTTATCTGTAGCAGCAGAAAAATTGTATTTGCATAGAAATACGCTGACATACCGCATAAAAAAGATAGAAGAATTACTAAAGTGCGATCTTCATAACTTTGAAGATTGCCTTAAAATAAAGATGGCATTATATATTGGGAATGTATTATGAACAAAAAGTTGGTCATTGTGAACAAAAATGGAGTAAGCCTTTAAAACAGAGAGTTAAGGGATGCTCTATTTTTGTTTACATGAATATATTACGTGAAAATAATTAATTTTAATATTAATTTAGTTTGTAATTTTACGGAATATGCACATTTAAGCAGAGTTTAGATCTTATAAATAATGAATTAAGATTAAAGACGGTTAGTGTTTTGGTCAAAATAGACAAAAACATTATAGTGCTTGGACATAGAAAAGAAAAATGGAAAGTATTATTATATAAATAAGTCAGAAACACACATAACAATAGCTTAAGACAATGGAGTCTATCATGTATTTAAACATGATATGGCTCTGTTTTTATGAGTTTACAGTACAAATTGTAATTATTTAATAAAAATTATTATAAATATCTTAATTAGGAGGCAGAAATTATGATAGAAGAATCAAATGTAAAGTTAGTAACTTCAATACCAGGACCTAAATCAAAGGAAATTATTGAAGAAAGAAAAAA
>Ga0209281_1001355_pt1 | contig 15191 bp, 8 predicted proteins | sample MedtruBG_FD_187514 | JGI IMG/M metagenome (GOLD analysis project Ga0209281, IMG submission 187514) | Root nodule microbial communities of legume samples collected from California, USA - Medicago truncatula BG (SPAdes) (version 2) | ecosystem: Host-associated > Plants > Roots > Nodule | place... | reverse complement strand
GCATCTGGTTTCGCTTCACCACCGACACGCGCCTTAATATCGACGTGGTGGAGTTTTACGACAGCCAGCAGGGCTATGAGAAAGGCCTGACTCTGCCGTCCGTGCCGCCGTCGGGCCAGCACTCAAAAGGGGTGGACTCGGTGTGGGGCATGGAATGCCACCACGCTGTGGTGCAAAAGCAGGTCAGCACCCGCGATTACAACTATCGTGCGGCAAACGAGGACATGAACACCCAGGTCGATGCGAGCCGGGGAGACGCCACCACCTGTGGTGATGCCTATCACTATGCCGATAATTACCTGACACCGGGCAGTAAATATGACCGTCATCCGGCGCCGGAGTTCGGGGCGTTCTATGCCCGTATTCGCCACGAACGTTACCTGAATGGTCAGACACAAACCCGGGCTATCACCAGCTGTCCGACCCTCTCTCCGGGTCAGGTACTGAAAGTCACCGGCGGCTATGAAGTGGCAGAGGCGTTCAGCCAGGGCGTGGTTATTACCGCGATGCACACCCACGCCCGGCGTGATGAAGATTTTGGTGTGAATTTTTACGGCATTCCGTACAGCGCCGATTTTGGCTTCCGGCCGGAGCCGGGTCAGCGCCCGGTGATGGCGGGCACGCTGCCGGCGCGTGTCACCAGTACCAAAGAGAACGATACCTACGGGCACATCGACCGTGATGGCCGCTACCGCGTCAATATGCTGTTTGACCGCGATAACTGGGAGACCGGTTTTGAAAGCCTGTGGGTGCGCCAATCCCGCCCGTACGCCGGGGACACCTACGGCCTGCACCTGCCTCTGCTGGCAGGCACCGAAGTGGCGATTGGGTTTGAAGACGGCAACCCGGACCGGCCGTACATCTCCGGCGTGCTGCACGATTCGGCTCACGGCGACCATGTCACTATCCAGAACTACAAACGCAACGTCCTGCGCACGCCGGCGAACAACAAAATACGCCTCGACGATGAGCGCGGAAAAGAGCATATCAAGGTCAGTACCGAGTACGGCGGCAAGAGCCAGCTGAACCTCGGCCATCTGGTCGACAGTGAAAAGCAGAAGCGCGGTGAGGGTTTTGAGCTCAGAACCGACAGCTGGGGCGCGATACGTGCACAGAAAGGGATGTTCATTACGGCCGACGGCCAGACGAAAGCGCAGGGCCAGGTGCTGGAGATGCAGCCAGCCGTCAGCAATCTGGGTGATGCCCGGGAGCAGATGACGTCCGTCTCAGAGGATGCGCAGAAAGCGACGGCGAACCCGGCTGACCTGCAGGCGCAGGTCAAACTGCTGGAACAGCAACTGACGGAACTCAGGAAATCGGTGCTGCTGATGAGCGCGCCGGACGGTATGGCGCTGACCAGTGGACAGCATCTGCAACTCTCAGCCAGCCAGAATCTCATCGCGACAGCCGGTAAGAATGCCGACGTCAGCGTGGTGAAGAATCTGTTTGTGGGGGTTGGAAATGTACTTAGCGTGTTTGTGCGCAAGCTCGGGATAAAGCTCATTGCGAATCAGGGACCGGTGCAGGTGCAGGCACAGAATGACCTGATGGCACTGCTTGCCCGTAAGGAAATCAGTATTGTCAGCACCGAAGATGAAATCAAAATCATTGCCAAGAAGAGGCTGACGGTAAACGGTGGGGGAAGCTATATCACGCTGGACGTCAATGCAATTGAGTTTGGAACGTTAGGCGATTTCAGAACAAAAGCCGGGTATTACGCCAGACAAACAAAGGCGCAGCATAAGCCTGCAATATCTCCGTTAGCCAATGCCATAGATGATGGCAGCCACAATGTAAGGTGTCTGTTTGCCAACGATAACGGTACGCCAATGCTAAACGCTCCGTACAAAGCATTTCTGGCTGACGGTTCGATAGTGGAAGGTATCACTGATAGTAAAGGGTACACAAAGCTGTTTACTTCAGCTCAAAGCCAGGATATTAGCCTGAATTTACATTCGGGGTTAACCAATGCCTAAATATAATATTTATACAAAAATAGAATCAAACGTGCCTGTGGTTGATCTGCTATATGATCTGACTGTGTATCGAACTGACGGTAACAATAAAAAACATATGTTACTTTCTGTTTCTCAACAGATTCTTGACCCTGGATATACCACGAGACCAAATGAAACCAATGAAACTGATGACGATATGTCAGTCATTTATATCATGGAAATGTCGTTATACAGGAAGCATGGCGGAAAAACAGTTCCAGCTCTCCCTGCTCCAGCCAGGAAAATGTACACATTAGGTGAAATGGTATCCGGGAAGACTTATTCAAAAAATAAACGTGAGAATGTTTGTTATTTTGAAACGAAAGCTCAGACCAAGCCTGTGAATGATAGCAGGGATGACAATATTCATAGTGTGCAGATAACCTGTCTGGAAAGAGCTTTTATTGCAAAAGAGTATCCCGTTGGCAGCCTTGATGATCCTTTTGACAAGAAAAAAATAGAAGGCCAACTCGAATATAGGATGAAATATAGCAGTTACCCAAACCAAGGGGGAACGAGTTTGTGTGGGCCTGCGGCATTCTTTTATTGTCTTCAGATGGACAGGCCGGATGTTTATAAACAAGCTGCAAATGAACTCTGGTTGTATGGGAAAACAAAGATCGGTAATCTTGAAATATCTCCTGGAGAGGGATGTAGGCATCCAAAAGGGACGTTTTATGATGATTATGGAAAAGAGGTCGTATCTGGTCTAGATTGGATCACATTAGCGAGTCTGCGAGATTCTGAAAATTCTATTATGAGTTACGATGAAGTGAATGATCAGGTCGCTGGGATTACAATGTGGGGGAAATTGATCGAATGGTTCGAGAAAGCAGGATATGAGAAAATATTCGATAATATTAGCCTTTCTCATGCTAGCGAGACAGATATAGTAAAGCTTAACTTATATGCTAAACAAGGGTACAGAGTTGTAACTCTCATATCTGCAGGGATGTTAAAAGGATGGGGTAATGGTGATTCATCGTCAAAGAATCACTGGATTGTTTGGGATGAACCTGTTTGTAAGGTTGATGGCGGGGATATTACTCCCAGCGATAGTGATGAATTAATTGAACTGAAGCTTTTCTCTTGGGGAAGAGTTGATTGGCAAACAAAAGATAAAAGCAGCCTTAAATACTTTGCTAAGCATGTTTTTGGAGGGTTGGTTTTTAAATCAATGAAATAAATATGAAGAAAGTAATCATTTTTATTGTTTTCTTTGTTTTTTCCTGCGCAAATTCAGTGCCGACTTTTTCACCAGAGGGAAGTGATCTCCCTGATGGAGTTATGGGGCGAAATTATTTGGCTGAAGTTGAAATAACTAATGCTGTTTTATTTAAAGAGAATGTCAATGTAGATATATCACCTATAGGGTCAGGTTTGAAATGGGAGCCTGAAGTGAGTATATTAAAAAGGGGGGGAGGGGAGAGAGGGGAGGAGGACTACCATCACATAATAATTAGTGGAAAACCTAAAGATGCTGGTGAAATAGTGATTCATATTAATGGGTACTCTATGGGGACATCAGCGCCAGGAAGAAAAATTGATAAGGTGTATGTAATAAGAATAAATAAAGATGGTAAGTAATATTCTGTATCGATATATTTATAATATATCACTAAGCATGTTTTTGGAGTCATGGTGTTCAATCCAATTAGCGAGTCTGCGAGATTCTGAAAACTCTATTATGAGTTACGATGAAGTGAATGATCAGGTCGCTGGGATTACAGTGTGGGGGAAATTGATCGAATGGCCGAGAAAGCAGGATTTGAGAAAATATTCGATAATGTAAGTCTCTCCCATGCAAATGTGAATGATATTTCAAGTTTAAATAGTTATGCCAGTAAAGGATTTAAAATTATAAGTTTAATATCTGCTGGTATGTTGTCAGATTTCCCAGGAGATAGTTCATCAAAGAACCACTGGATAGTCAGGACCAGCCAAGTTAAAAATGCGAATGGGAATGTAGTATCTAATAGTACATCAGGTGCTGACAAGGTGGAACTAACTTTATTCTCATGGGGTGATGTTGGAAACCAATTAAAAAATAATATTAATCTAAATTCTTTTATGAAACATACATTTGGAGGGTTGGTTTTTAGATCAATTAAATAAAGCATGCTCAATAAATTAATTTTCTTTTTTTGTTCTGATCGTGTCTTGCTCATTCAAATGAAATTGGTTTCATGCCATCTGATAATACGTTGCCTGATGCAAAAACTGGGGTAGCTTATGAACAAAAAATTTCAATCGGAACCAATCTAGAGGGAAATCCTGAATTTCTTACTGAGAAAAATACTGAGATAAGTATTTACCCCTCTGACATGGGGTTGCATGTTGAAGTTAATAATAAAAGGAGGGACGGATTATCTATATACAATTTTCTCGTTATTAAAGGTGTTCCATTAAGATTAGGGGAGATTAGCATCACTATTTCTGGTCATGCATATGGTTCCATGTACACTAAAAGTAGAGAGTTTAATAAAACTTATTTACTGAAGGTGAAATAAGAGTGACACATAAGTAACATTAACCTCCAAAATTAGTGTATTGAATAAATATACGTGATTGCAAATATTGCTACCCTTTTAAGGTGTTTGCAAAATTGAATGGGTATAATACATGAAATATATACAACTCCTTGCATTTTTTCTCAGCACAGAATTGAATGCCTCCGCGTCTGAAATCAAGGAAATATATAATCGTCAGCAGCCATTAACTATTGAAGGTGCAACGATTACACCTCAAAGAGAACTGACGTCACTATATAGTGACGAGAAGCTACATACAGTTGGAAATAGAAAATATTTACTCTTAATTAATGGTTTCTCCTCACGTCCAGGGAATCCCACCGCACAGTGCGGGGCTGGGCAGGAAATGTATGCCGATATTTACGAGGTGGAAGCTAAAACAGCGATCAGGGTACAACGTATAATGGTTGTCAGTTGCTGGCGTTCACTTGAATTAGATAGCTGGCAGAAGCAGGAAGATTTTTCATCAATTATATGGAATAAGGACGGGGTTGTATTTGATTGGATTGTACCGCCCAAATTTACTAACCTCCGTGCGCAACTGAATCTTAATACTGTCTCACCTGAACTAGTCTTTATACCCTAATTATGCCGGTAAATCTTAAAATTATACCCCCCGCAGCCTGGCGTCCGAATCCCATTTATTTCGGCTACTGGTTTTCAGCTCTGGTTGTGCTGGTTGTTGTGGCTTCAATAGCGGGCCAGGCATTTGATCAGCAGGAAGAGGGTACAAACTTTTGGATACTGTTTCCATGTACCGTCATGCTGATTTGGTTCCTGGTGTTTTTTATGAGAGCGCTGTTTTGGTTGTTTCAGCACAATCAAGCTGATGGATGGGACAGAAGACGTAAAGAAATATTATTGCGGGAAACCCGACGGGGGCGCCGGGCACTCCAGATCCTGCATGTGAATGTGGATCTTCCGTTACAAGAGGAGCCAGTACAGACACCGGTGACTTTATTAATGGAAGGCCCCTCAATACTTATAAGCCAGACCGGTCGCGGCCGGGAGGACTATTGTTTACATACATTTTTCCCAACCCCCTCTATAGGGCAAGAGAGTAATGATTCCCTAGAGCCTGAACAACAGGATCTGATGGTCTTTCAGGCCCGGCTTAAGAAACTGCTGGCTGATGTTGCAACCGCACTCGCATCGCTTTCCCCGAAACAAACGCTCACGGTGTTGTTTGAGGTCGACACTTCTATTTTGCCACGTCGTTTCATTCCTGCTTGGCATGAAAGTCTGGAGGAGGCCGGCATTGTACAGCCGATTGAATATGTTGATGGCCACGGTGCACAGTTTATTGATAAGTGGCTTGATAACCGTATTAATGACAAATCTTTACTGCTCATTATTGCAGCGCAGGTTGCGCCTGAAATGCGTCAGGGAAGTACGGAGGCAATGGTGGCGTTGCTGCTGGGCAATAGGCTTACGCAAGACATGATACCGCCTCTGGCATGGTTACACCGCCCGGAACGGACCGAACCACAATCACTCGACGAAGGTATAGCGCAGGCAGCTAACTGGGTGCCCCTGGAAGCGGGCCAGGTTAAACACCTCTGGCTAAGCGGTCTGACGTTAGAGGAGACTTCTGCCGTTATCCCTGTGATGGCTAAACCGCTTCTTTCCGGCGTACCGTCACCGGCAGGTCGTCATAATATTGACCTTATCATAGGGGGGGCGGGTTACGTGTCCCCTTGGTTGGCCGCAGCCGTGGCAGCACTTGCTGCGCAGCAGACAGGTTCCGCACAACTGGCTATCACTGCCGATCGTGACATCGGGGCTCTCTGGATACAGGCCATTACTCCTGCGTGAGTCAGGGACCAAACGAGGCACGTAGAACGTAAAATATTTTTCCACCTGCTCCGCAACAGGTTGTTTCTCTGGATTTTCATTTTATTTTTAATGGCTGGAGTGCTTTTTCTATGCAGGCATGCCTCACGTCACCATGCTGGCGTTCCTGCGAACTCATTTTTACGGGCTAAGTGATTAGATCCGCATCCTTCCCATATGTCCACCGATGACCAAACGAAATCGATTAGTTCGCCACAACTAGCTCCCTCGCTTTCACGAATATCGCACGTGACATGCGCGAACCTCTCCTCTTAGTTTGCAGCTTTCTCTGGCCTTCAAAAGCTTGTCCGCTGCCGAGGGTGTGACGATATGGACTGATGGACACCGTAGCTGCACGAGCACAGTCAGGTAGTAGGCCAGGGCTAGGCCTGTTGCCAGTGACCTTAAGCGGAGCCGGATACTGCAAGAAATAGAACTGCATGCAGTGGCTGAATAGGGCCGCAGGCAGCGGAAGCAGCGTTATGTGCATATAGAGGTGCAAAAACGCATGAAAGTAAAAAGTAAGGACAATGCGATGGCGGTTGGACATTTTTTGTTTCAGGACGATAAGACAAGCTGCGGTGGGGTGATCACAGAAGGAATACCTGATCACATGCATTTCGGGAGATTGCAGGCCTGCGAGGAGCACAGCGTAACCTGTGGTAAGCATCCCGGTCTTTTTAAAATCATGGGAGGCTTACCTAACGATTTTATTCATGGCCGCCGTATCGCCGGTACTCTGCACAGCAGAAGTACCTGCCCGTGCAGGGCTGAGTTTATTCCATCAATATACACTGACACATATGAATTTATTCCCTAATAGAGCAAATGCGGCAATAACTCATCCGATCCGGATAATTTTGTCAATGGTGGGTCATAGGTATTAACCGCAGGGTCGTATTTCTAATCAGATAGTAGCAATACGCGCCAGCCAATACGCAAGGGTCAGTAGATGCACTGCCATGCTTGACTGTGTTCCGGTTCTTGCTGAGAAGCAAAATCACCTTTGGCTCAGCTGCGTGGATGCCGAAACCGAACCGCATTGCGCGCTAATGAAAGCCATTGATGCTGAGAGTTGAGGGCCTGGGAAAGGTTTATTCGTCGATGGCTTCATAACTTTAATAGGTCTCTTGGGATGCTGGTAACGCAGCACTCTGGCTTGCTGCGGCTGTCGCCACACAATCAATACAACAACTGGTGCACCATTTACTGGTACGCCGCGAACACAAAAATTGAAAGGCCTGGAATATGGTTGTATCCCCTGTTACTCCCGCTAAGGAAGGTGAGGTATGAGGCGATTCCTTTCGCTGTTTAAGAAACCAGAAATTGTATTTTGGCTTTTGGCGTTAGTCGCGCTGGTCGGCATTCTTGTTTTGGCAGGCATCGTTTACTGGCGTCCTGAAAAGTTACAACTTATCAGGGATTCTTCTGTCTGGTATGCCTGGCTGAGCGGCACTGTAACAGCAAGCATTGCTCTGGTCGTAATTGGAGTCTTTCTGTTCTTTGGCGCACGCGCTGAAGGGAAGCGCAGTTTTAGCAAAGAGCTGCAACATGCACAGGGTGATGATGTCAAAATGTCACCAAAGGAAGAGGAGGTACCCGTATCAACTGCTGTGAAGAACAGTCAGCAAATTCGTCTCTACCTTCGACGTCGATATAACTTCTTCTGGCACCACAAGGTCCGTTTGCTGTTAGTCACGGGTGAAGAGGCCGCTATTGCCAAATTGCTACCGGAATTAAAGATCAGTCAATGGCTGGAAGGCAACCGCACTGTGCTGATTTACGGCGGCAGCCTGACGGAAGACATAGATAAAGAAAAGTTCGACGCCCTGCGTAAGCTGCGCCGGGGTCGTCCGCTGGATGGCATCATTCGCGTGCTGGACGCTTCGCAAAATCTCACGCCGCAGGCCAGCGACAACGAGCTGCGTGGACTGGAGAAAATCAGCGAAGCGCTGCGCTATCAGCCACCGGTCTGGCTGTGGCAGCTTTGCGACAGCGCCTGGCCCCAGAGTGGGCGTACCGAACAGGCGGTGGGGGCTTCCTTCCCGCAGCGCGCGAAATCAGATGAAATCGTTCATCAGCTGGAACAACTGCTGCCGGAACTCATTGAGCAAGGTACAAGCCAGGTGGCTGAGAACATCAGCTACGATTTCCTGCTGCGCCTTAGCCAGAAGCTGAAAGAGGGCGGTATTGCCCGCTGGGCGCAGCAGCTCTCGCCGTGGCTATACAGCAATCAGCAGCGCGTACCGTTGCGCGGTCTGGTGTTCAGCCTGCCACAGGCGATTGAAAGTACAATGATGGATGACGCAACCTCTCTTCCGGTTTCCCGTCAGCATGCCCTGACGCTACCTGTCACCTGGCAGGGCATTGTTGATGACTGCACCCGGGTTCGTGGTCGCCATGTCGGGATGGCGTGGGAACGAACTGTTGCCTGGATTCTGATGGCTGTTATCGGCATCTGGGGCGCGGGCGCGCTGTTGTCGTTTGCGCTTAACCGGGCGCAGATCGTCTCTGTTGCCGAACAGGCGCATGCCTTGGTGGAACATCCTTCCGTATCGGATTACCAGCTGACGGCACTGCATACCCTGCGCAATGATGCCGGTCGCCTGCAGCATCGCATTCAGGATGGCGCGCCGTGGTATCAGAGTTTCGGTCTGGACCGTAACCCGCAATTGCTCAACGCGATGCTGCCCTGGTACGGCGTGGCGAACAACCGTCTGATACGTGACCCTGCAAACCTTGCTTTGCAGCAAAAACTCAGCGCGCTGGCAAACTCGGCACCGAACAGTGACCAGCGAGCACAGATGGCGAAACCGGGCTATGACCAGCTGAAAGCCTGGCTGATGATGTCACGCCCGGATAAGACAGACGGCGCGTTTTATGCCGAAACAATGAAGTCAGTGCAACCGACCCGGACCGGAATCTCCACCGGACTGTGGCAGAGCCTTTCACCAGATTTATGGGCGTTTTATCTGAACGAGCTGCCAAAACAGCCAGAGTGGAAAATCACCCCGGACCCGCAGCTGGTGAATCAGAGCCGTCAGGTGCTGTTGCAGCAGATTGGTCGTCGTAACGCCGAAAGCACGCTGTATGAAAATATGCTCACGTCCGTTCGCCGCAACTTTGCCGATGTTTCACTGGAGGACATGACCAGCGGCACCGATGCGCGTCGCCTGTTTTCGACCGATGAGGTCGTACCCGGCATGTTCACGCGTCAGGCGTGGGAAGGCGGGATTCAGCAGGCGATTGAGAAAGCGGCTAATTCCCGTCGTGACGAAATCGACTGGGTGCTGAGTGACAGCCACAAGGCCGTCTCGGCTGACTTGTCCCCGGAAGCGCTCAAGGCTCGTCTGACACAGCGTTACTTCACAGATTTCGCCGGTAGCTGGCTGAATATCCTCAACAGCCTTCACTGGAACCCGGCCAGTAATATTGCCGATGTCACCGACCAGCTCACGCTGATGAGTGATGTGCGCCAGTCGCCGCTAATTGCCCTGATGAACACCCTCGCCTGGCAGGGACAGTCTGGCCAGAAAAGCGAAGGGCTGTCTGACTCCATTATTAAGTCGGCCAAAGACCTGGTGGGCGGAAAAGAGAAACCGGTTATTGATCAGAGCGCAGCAGGACCGCAGGGACCGCTTGATGAAACCTTCGGTCCGCTGCTGACGCTGATGGGGAAAAACACGGGCAGCAACGTTATGTCTGCGGACAGCTCGCTCAGCCTGCAAACTTATCTAACGCGTATCACCCGCGTCCGTCTGCGCCTGCAGCAGGTTGCCAGCGCCTCCGACCCGCAGGAGATGATGCAGACGCTGGCACAGACGGTGTTCCAAGGGAAAAGCGTTGACCTGACCGATACCCAGCAGTACGGCAGCCTGATTTCTGCGAGCCTCGGTGAAGAGTGGAGTGGCTTTGGCAACACGATGTTTGTGCAGCCGCTGACTCAGGCATGGGAAACCGTCCTGCAGCCTTCTGCTGCGAGTCTCAATGATAAATGGGGCCGTTCGGTGGTAGCGAACTGGCACACGGCATTTGACGGTCGCTATCCGTTTGCTGCGGGTAAGAGTGATGCTTCCCTGCCCATGCTCGCCGAATTCGTACGCAAGGACAGCGGGCGTATCGAGCGTTTCCTGACGACCGAGCTGAACGGCGTGCTGCATAAAGAGGGCAGCCGGTGGGTGCCGGAAAAAGTGAACAGCCAGGGGCTGACGTTTAACCCGGCGTTCCTGAAAGCAGTCAATCAGTTGAGCCAGCTTTCGGACATTCTGTTCACCGACGGCAGCCAGGGCATCAGCTTTGAGCTTCAGGCCCGTGCGGTACCGCAGGTGGTGGAAACCCAATTGACCATTGATGGGCAGCAGCTGCGTTATTTCAACCAGATGGCTGACTGGCAAAGCTTCCGCTGGCCGGGAGAGACCTACAAACCCGGCACGATGCTGACTTGGACGTCTACCAGCGCAGGAGCTCGTCTGTTCGGCGACTACAGCGGGACCTGGGGCTTAATTCGCTGGCTCGAACAGAGTAAGCGTCAGCAGATCGACCGCAGCCAGTGGATGATGAGTTTTACCGCACCGGATGGCCGGACTTTGCAGTGGGTGCTGCGTTCACAGCTGGGCAAAGGCCCGCTGGCGCTACTGGACCTGCGAGGATTCACCCTGCCAGACCAGATTTTCAGCGTGGACAGCGCGGCCACGGCCCAGGCCCTGATGGCCAGTTCAAGAAACAGCGACATGGACGGAGTGGAATAACACTATGAGCACACTGCAAAATCTTGTCTCAGCCAGTCAGGCTGATGAAGTCATGCTGCGCCAGCAGGCGCAGGGGCGTGCTGAACATTGGCATCACTGGACTACGCCGATAAGTGATGCCCATCCGACCGGGGAAGATCCTGGATATGACGATGATTTTCAGCGTATCCGCGAAGAGGTTAACAAGCTATCTGGTATCGACACTGCCCTGATTTGCCAGTTGACTGAAAAACTGCTGACCAGTGCCACCCAGGACATTCGTGTGGCGACCTACTACTGCTGGGCCCGTCTGCATCAGGACGGGGAAGCGGGTTTTGCCGAGGGGCTGGCGTTGCTGGCAGGCATGTTACAACGTTTTGGTACTCAGCTTCATCCCCAGCGCGATCGCAGTCGTAAAGCTGCACTTGAATGGCTGGCAGGCTCCCGAATGCTTGACAGCCTGTCGCTTTATCATGAGGTCGTGCGTGACGACGCACAGCATACCGTGGGGGCGCTGCTTCTCATTCAGGACCATCTGGAGCCAGAGCCGGAATCGTCACGTCCGGAGCTCAATGCGCTGTATAGCGCTCTGGAGTCGCGCCTGATGAAAGCGGGGGGCGTGGATGCGGTAGTACCGCAGTACGCCAGCAACACCACTGAGAATATGTTTGCCCCCGACGCGACAGGAAGTACCGCGCCCACTCTGAGCCGTATCTCTTCTGGGCAGGATTTGCTGGCCCAGGCCCGCACCTTGACTGGGTATCTGCGTGAACAACCCGATGGCTGGCTGGCCGCGCACCGGCTGATGAAAAGCCTGCGCCATGACACCTTGAGTGCTATTCCGGCGCCGGACGCTGAAGGGAAAACGCGCATCGAACCGCCGCGCACTGACCAGCGGGCCATACTGAAACGCCTGTACCTGCAGCAGAGCTGGCTGGAGATACTGGAGCAGGCGGACAGCACCTTCTCGCGTGGCGCCAATCACCTCTGGCTGGATTTGCAGTGGTATATCCATCAGGCCCTGGTGAGGACGGGGCAGGATGTGCTGGCTGATATCATCGCCGCCGACCTGAAAGGACTGCTGCGTCGCCTTGCCGGGCTTGAAACCCTGGCTTTTAATGACGGTACGCCGTTTGCGGATGAAGTGACACTGAACTGGATAAACCAGAGCGTATTGGACGATATGTCCGGCTGGCGGGATGAGCCCGTCAGCGCTATCAGAACGGGTGACAACGATATTCTGGCGCTTGAACCTGAAGCGCTGGAGAAAGCAGACAGCGAAGGTCTGGATGTTACCCTCCACTGGCTGCAGACCCGCCCTGGTGCCGACTCTGCAAAAGACAAATGGCTGTTGCGCCTGCTGATGGCCCGCGTGGCCGAGCAGAAGGGCAAGAATGAGCTGGCGCTGCATTTGCTGGGGGAGCTCGACAGTGCTGCAAAGTCCATCACCCTCACGCAGTGGACACCGGTGCTGTTGTTTGAATTGAAATCGCGCCGCCTCCGACTGCTGCGCATGAAAGCCGCACGCAGTGAAGCCGATAAATCACGGCTTCAGCCGGAGATGGACCAGCTTCTGGCCGGTCTGATTGCGCTCGATCCGGCAGGCAGTGCAGTGCTTTGCGGATAACAACACTTGGCATACCTTTAAAACACACATATTCAGGTTTTTATGGACGATTTAACCCTGCGTTATTACGACGCCGAAATGCGCTACTTGCTGGAAGCCGGCGAAGAGTTTGCCCGTGCTCACCCCGAGCAGGCGGCAATGCTCAATCTTGATAACGCGGGCGCACGCGACCCGTATGTCGAACGCCTGTTCGAAGGTTTTGCTTTCCTGATGGGCCGGCTTCGCGAAAAGCTCGACGATGATTTACCAGAACTGACTGAAGGGCTGGTCAGTCTGCTGTGGCCGCATTATCTGCGTACCATTCCGTCAATGTCGGTGGTGGAGTTCACCCCTGACTGGTGTGAGATGAAAGAGCAGATGCGCATCGTCAAAGGCTTTGAGGTGAACTCACGACCGATCGGTGAGAAGGGCACGCGTTGCCGGTACACTACAACTAAAGAGATTACCCTTCAGCCATTAACGCTTGAGAGCGCCCGACTGGCGACCGATCCGGATGGGCGTTCGGTCATCACGTTGCGCTTTAACTGCAGCCACCTGGCCGACTGGAGCCGTGTCGATCTCAGCCAGCTCCCGTTCTACTTCAACGCTGACGCACCGCTGGCCTGTGCCATGCACGAAGCTTTTACCATGAATGTGGCGCGGATGTGGCTGCGGCTGCCTGGTGATGTGGACAGAAGACCGCTTGATGGTCACTTTAGTGCGCTTGGGTTTGGTGATGACGATGCGCTGTGGCCGACGGGAAACAGCAGCTTTAGCGGCTACCAGCTGCTGCTGGAGTACTTCACCTTTCGTGAGAAATTCATGTTCACTGGGCTGAGTGGGCTGGAGACCGTGACCTTTCCGGCGGAGCTTCCCTGGTTTGAAATCGACGTGGTGCTGGCTGAGCGCTGGGAGCATGACTTCAGCTTTACGGAAAAACATCTGCGCATGAACTGCGTGCCGGTGATTAACCTGTTCCCGCTGGAATCAGACCCGCTGACGCTGAATTCATTGCAGACAGAGTACATGCTGCGCCCGATGCGCGTACAGGATGGCCATACCGAGATTTACGCCGTCGATTCGGTGATGTCATCGAGCCAGCATACTTACGTGCCGTTCTCAAGCTTCCGCCATAAAGGCGGAATGATGCGTTATGAAGCACCGGAATATTACTACCACACCCGTGTCCGTCGCGGCCCGTCAGGGCTGCATAACACCTGGCTTATCCTCGGCGGTGAAGCGTTTGATAATCACACGGTACCGGAGGATGAAAGTCTGTCACTGACGCTCACTGGTACCAACGGCCAGTTGCCACGACGTGCACTGCAGAGCACGGTGCTTGATACGGTGATGAAAACCACCTCGGCCAGTATCGCCGTGCGTAACCTGTGCGCGCCGACACTGCCCTGTTATCCGCCGGCGCAGGACCGTTTTCATTGGCGCGTGCTGAGTCACCTCGGCAGCGGATTCCTGTCGATGATGGATAATGCCGATGTGCTGCGTGGCACGCTGGCGCTGTATGAATGGGCCAACAGCGAGATGAACCGCCGTCGTCTGGAAGCCATCATCGAGGTGAAGCACAGCGAAACTGAGCGCTTTGAGCAGGGCTACCTGGTGCGTGGCGTGCAGATTGAAGTGACGCTCGACAGCCACGGCTTTGCCGGGCGCGGCGACATCTGCCTGTTTGGCGAGATGCTGAGCCGTTTCTTCGCGCTTTACACCGACATCTATTTGTTCAACCGTCTGATTATCATCCTGCAACCAACCGGAGAGCGCCTGGAATGGGAAGAGAAGCACAACCGCCGCATTCCCGGCTGACCCCGCGGCTGGAAGCCGACCTGCACCGCATTAACTTTTACCGCTTATGTCAGCTGCTGGAGAAACTGAATCCGGATAAACCGTTGATGGGCTCAACCAGCCATCCGGCTGATGACCCGGTGCGGTTTGCGCCGCATCCGGGGATGGGCTTTCCGGCCAGTGAGATGAAGGCCGTCGAATACGATGAGGATGATGACCGTAAACCGCCCATCATCCGCACCACATTTCTGGGGATGTACGGCGTTGATTCGCCGCTGCCCACCGCGTATCTCGATGACATCACGCTGCGGGCGGACGGACATGAAGCGCTGCAGAGTTTTCTCGATATTTTCAGCCACCGCATACTGACGCAGTTTTACCGCATCTGGCGTAAATACTCTTACCCGGCAAGCTTCGAGCCCGGCGGAACTGACAATATATCTCAGTCGCTGCTGGGCCTGGTGGGACTCGGTATTCCCGGAACGGCTAAGAATATCGCCACACCCGTCTCACGATTTCTGGCGCTGCTCGGTGTGCTGCAACAGCCCGGAAAAACTCAGCAGGGCATGCAGGCACTGGTCAGCCTGCTGGCACCGCATACCCGGGTACAGGTCAGCCCGTACTGCCTGCGGCCGGTGGAAATCAGCCAGCCACTGGGCTTTTACGGCGATGAAGATTTTCTGCTGGACGGCAACACACC
>Ga0209281_1001349_pt1 | contig 15228 bp, 17 predicted proteins | sample MedtruBG_FD_187514 | JGI IMG/M metagenome (GOLD analysis project Ga0209281, IMG submission 187514) | Root nodule microbial communities of legume samples collected from California, USA - Medicago truncatula BG (SPAdes) (version 2) | ecosystem: Host-associated > Plants > Roots > Nodule | place... | reverse complement strand
TTCAGCATTTTCCTTCTTTTCCGAGGCCGACGAGAGTCTTCAGATCTCGTTCCTGGACGAAATGCACGTTGATCCGACGGCCGCCTCCGATCTGGGACGGAAGTTCTCCGTACTTGCCGGATACCCCCTCCCTTTGGCGCGGGCGGCGTAGTTGGTCGAAAGCCCGGTCAGCAGATGGAGCGACCTGTTTGAACAGGCTTGCCGCATCATCGAACAAGCAAACTCCGAACTTACTATGATCGACGGTTGGACTTTTGGGGGCGGTACGGCCCTGATGCTCCAGATCCATCACCATGAGAGTTTCGACGTCGACATTTTCCTAGATGATCCGCAACTTCTGCCATATCTGAATCCGAAGACACAGGGATACGCTCTCGACATCAACCCTGACGGCTATGAGTCCGATGGATCGCGGACATTGAAGATTGTTTTCGAGAATGTTGGCGAGATCGACTTGTGCCCGCAGCCTGCCGGCAACCCGGCCGTGAGAGCGGAGGTGCGCGGCCGACAGGTTCTGCTCGAGACCCCCGGCGAGATCATGGTAAAGAAGGTTTACACCGCGGCGCCGCGATGCAGCCCCGCGACATGTTCGACATCGCTTGCGTCATGAAAACTCACGGCTTGGAATACCTCGATGAGGTCTTAAAGGCCTTCCAGGATAAATGCGAAGCCGCGCTGAAAGTTGCTCGCCAGATGAACCCGCAGGTTCGCCGAAACCATCATGACGAGACTTCTGTACCGAGAGACGCTCGTCCTTCATGATCCTGCTCCTGTCCAGCTGCCACTACGAACCTTCATCCCGTGCAGCCACGTCGGCCACGCAGAGCGACCATCGCGGACCAAAGTTGAGTAAACTGGGTCCCGGACGCGCTCGCTGACATTGGGTCACCCTTCGCTATTTGTCTTAACATCGCGCTCAGCCGAGTTCCTGGGCGAGTCCGATGAGAAGTCCTCCGGGGCCACGGATGTAGCAAAGCCGATATACGTCTTCATAGTCGACGACTTCGCCTACGAGCTGCGCGCCGCGGGTGCGGAGCCTCTCCAGCGTCTCGCTGATGTCGTCTACGGTGAACATGACGCGCAGGTAGCCCAGGGAATTGACCGGGACGTTCCGGTGATCTGCGACGATAGGTGGCGTGAGGAAGCGGGAGAGCTCAAGCCGGCTGTGTCCATCAGGCGTGCGCATCATCGCAATCTCGACATGCTGATCGCCCAGCCCAGTGACACGTCCGGCCCATTCTCCTCCGATCGTGGCCTTTCCTTCGAGCTCGAGGCCGAGTTCGCGAAAGAACTCAATCGTTCCTTCGAGGTCTTCGACGACGATTCCGACGTTGTCCATCCGCTTGAGCGCCACGTTCCAATCTCCAGGGTGTCGTTCCAACCTACAAGGTATCGTCTGGTCTAACAACGGACGCTTGAGGTGCCCCGACACCGGGCGGGCATCCGGGTGTCGTTTGGCATTTGATTGGGGTCTTCCTCAATTTGTGTGGTTCACTCGCCGTTAGACTCGATGCCGCTATAGGCGGGTAGGCGAACGAAAATGGAATGGTCGCCCGGGCCAGGCATCAAAGTTGGTGAGAAATCTCGTAGTGCTGCGCGGCGGCATGTCCGCAAAAGACCGCAAGCAAGCCAGTGCGGCTTGAATGTCCCTGACGACGCTGAGCGCCTGATCCTTGCGACGGGCCGCTATATCGGCGAAGGCTTCGATGATGCCCGGCTCGACATGTTGTTCTTGACGATGCCGATCGCCTGGAAGCGGACCCTGGCACAGTATATCGGCCGTCTGCATCGCCAGCACGATGACAAGAAAGACGTCGTGGTCGTTGATTATGTCGCAACACCATTCCGGTTCTGGCCCGCATGGCTGCGAAGCGACGCGCGGGTGATCGGGCGCTGGGCTATATGATCGAGGAGCCGCCCCCTGCGGGAAGCGGAGTGCACTTGGCCGGTTCGCCGCAACCAGATGAGCTTGGGCTAGCCCTGGTCGTCACCATCCGAACCTGCGTCCGCGAACTCCTCCTCTACGAGCGCCTGCCGGCCGAGCTGAGCAGTACCGCTTCCTCCAACCATTCGAGGTCGGGCAAGTCGCGCAGCGTCTCCATGCCAAAGGCGGAGAGAAATGTGCAAAAGCAGCTCGGCCATGACCCGCAAATCGCAGCGCCGACGCGACCGATTTAGGGTCAATCTGACGACGGCCTCGGGGCTGTAGGGACCTTATCTCGCAAGCATACGTGCGAGCATATTTCTGATGTGGTCCTGCGCGCCGTAGAAAATTGCCGCGACAATGATTGTGCGGCTATGTTCTGCCCGTAGAAACCAAATAGCCGCCTTGTCCCGCCGAAGAAACCGGATTCCGGAATGAATATCAGGCCGCAGAGTCCCGATATAGGGCGTATCGACTAGACGATCGATTTCGACACGCAATTTGCGGATCCGTTCAGCTGTGCGCTCCACAGCCTCGTCAGGCGAGTCCCCGAGTTCGACATAGGCGTCAAACAGATGATCGAAGATCAACTCGAAATCGCGTTCGGCATCCTCAGAATATTCAAGAGTCCACACGAACAACCCGTCGCTTCCGCTCAATCATTGCCGCGACGCGGCTTTCCATTTCCGTCGCAGAAATCATTGGTCCGTTCAATCGCCGCTGGACCAATTCGCCAAGCGTTGCCGTTTCGACGGTCTCAGTTTCCGTCTTTTGGCGAAGCAGTTCTAGGCCCTGCTGAAGAACGGAACTCATGCTGGAATACCGGCCGCTCTCCACCAGCGAACGGGCAAACGCATCCTGCTGGTCGGTCAGCGAAATCGACGATTTGACACTCATCGGTTTAACTCCTTTGAGCCTAATTTGCTACTCAGTAGCACATTTGTCAATCTGACGAGATGATCCGGCAGGGCGCAACCTGGTCCTGAAAGCCCGCTGCAAACAGGCGGCCTCGATCCGGCGCTGTTTTCGGGACAAGGCCTGAGATCCGGTTATCTGACGGAGGCGGCAAACCGCGGTGTTTCCCTGCCGGAAGCGAGGCAGCAGTCACTGCACAAATCGGTGACCCAAGTGGCGAGCTACTACAACAACGCGGAGCGAAGAATGGACGAGCGGCCCGGCTGATCGTCTAAGCGTGACTAAGTACGGAAGAGAGCATCGGTCCGCTTCTCAAACGACCGCAATTCTTCCGACTCCGCTTCCGCGTCCCATCTATCGTGCTCGTCAGCACCCGATGCTGCCCTGCCCCAGACTTCAGCACGCTGCATCAGCGACGCCCTCTCTCTCTTGAGGCGATGCGAGCGCTGCAGGTCGGCGGCGTGCTCAGCGTTCTAACGAGAAGCGTGGAGTACGCGATCGCCTCGCCGGCTCTGTCGTGCCGCCTCCAGTTGTGCTTTCAAGCTCTCCAGCTCGGCTTTGGCGACAAATACTGTCTCATCACCGCGACGAGCTCACTGTCACTGGCGCTGACTTCCACGATCCCTCCTCCTTGGAATTCCTCATTGGGAAATTGATCAATGAGAGTGGCAAAATCGCGCTAGACCTCCTGCGGAAACGATAAAAGCAAAGCCTGCCACGCAGGTGGCGAACAAAGACGATGACGCCGACCGTAACCAGGGCAGAGCGGCCAGTATGATCATCTGAGCCGAGCAGGCGCGGTGACCCGCACGGTTACGATCCGAAGAGGCGCCGATCCCAGTAAACCGGCTGATGCAGGCTGACCTGTATTTCAGGGAACTCATGATGAGCTGGATTTATCAAAATAATCTGGTCGAGCCGGGCGACAACACTGGGGACCAGCAAGATTGCGCTCCTCCTTTCGAGACACCATTGCTCGCCAAATCCCCTGCTCACTGTTGGCGGCATCGTATCCCAGCCTGGGATGTCCGGCGGCGAAAAGACCTCATAGGTAAAGCCGCGCGGTATTGTGATTTCAACGTAGTGCTGGTTTGGCGGCAATCGGCCGCTGCCATGCACCAGCTTTTCGAGCACCGCCGTTGAATAGTGCTCGCTGCTGTAGATGATCGGACTTGCCGGCGTGTTCCAGCGCCCCGGGGCTATGGTTGAGCCGGTTGCGTCGAATATGGGATAGGTCCCTTTCGGGTCGCCTATTCGAAACGCCGACAGCGTCCGATCAAGAATCTGGGCGCTCACGCAGCACTGCCGTACTTCAGGCTTGCGAGGGTTTCCAGGACGAGTTCGCCGCCGATCTCACTCTGAATGACCACATCAATCGGACGTTTGTCCTCAAGCATGGGGTGAGGCCGAAACAGGAAATCACGGGCCTCCTCCTCGCTTTGCCAAACATCCAGCGCCAGATTCCAGACACGGGCGACACGCGCGACGCGCATCCCCTCGTCCGGTGAGAGCCGAAGCGTCGCCTTTCGGCGTTCATAGGTCGCCTTCGGCACCAAGCGATACTTGAACTGGCTGTCATTGGGAGCCAGAAGGTGGACCACGCGCTCCAATGCCGCGACGGGCAACCCTCCCTCTATGCGCGTAATCAGTCCGAGCGGAGAGCGGGCCGCCGCTTCCTTCGCCGGCAAACCCAAGACATCGGCAACATTCTCAAAAGCTAACATTTGTTGATCTCCGCTCACTTGAGGCGAAATATAGTCGCACGTGAGGCATCTGGCAAGACTGACGCCATTTGCGCGCTGCGGAAGGAAAGCCGGGCCGGGAACATGATATGACGTCGGCGCACGATGATCTCTATGACGAAAACGGGCTGCCGCGATGATCGTGCCATCGACAGCCATTGCCAGCCGCGGCGCGGCGCTCGACGCCATACTGCCGTTCGACCGGCGCGACCAGCTCGCCGCGCTGCTGACCGACGACGACCTGGCGACCCTCAAGCACCTCGCCAGTGAGGGCATGGGCGAAAATACGCTCACGGAGCTCGGCTATCCAGGCCTGGTGCCGGCTCGCAACGGGAGCGCCCTCCCCGGGCCTGCGCCGGAATCGCTGCCCCCGGAATTCGTTGCCCATCACCTGTGGCATCCGGTTAAGCGCAAGGAGGACCTTACCCACGGCATGCCGGCGGAGGTCCGCGGCCGGATTGCGTGCCCTGCGCCCGCACGCACCGGGGACGGTGCGCCGCCGGCTGACCACCTGGTCGATCCTCACCCGCTGGCGCGGCCTGACCGGCGCTTTCGGCGCGCCGTCGCTGGAATCCGCCCTGCGGCTTGCCGTCCTCGCCAGCGCTCGGCCACGGCAGCGCAAGAGCCGGAAGGCAGTCACCGGCGACGTACTCGCAAAACTTCTCGAAGCCTGTGCCAGCGATCGGCTGGTTGACGTGCGTCATCGCGCGCTGTTTTTGACAGCGTTTGCTTCTGGCGGGCGGCCTCGGTCCGAAGTTGCAGGATTGCGTGTAGATGACCTCGTTGACGACGATCCTGTACTTGGCGACCCGGCCGGCTCATGGCCTAAGATCCGGCTATCTGACCGGGGCGGCAAACCGCGGCGTGAAGCGATGCAGCAGTCACTGCATAAGTCAGTGATGCAGGCGGCGACCTATTACAACAATGCGGAACGCAAGCAAGGACGAGCGGCACGGTTGCTGATCTGACTGGCAGCGAACTACGATTGCAGGCGCTGTCGGCTGGCATGCCGGTCACGATGCCTGAGGTCCGTTAGAGCACTTCCAGGAAAGGGCGAAACGGTTTTCCGTGCGGATGGGCGTAGCTTCAACGCTCTACTCTAAGCGCGAGGCTGCGAAGCTGGCCGTGGGCCGAGTTGATGGACCGTGCCGCCGAACTGCGCCATCACCCAGTCGCGCAGCACGCGCGTCGCAGGCCGGTCCGCCATGCGCGGGCTGTAGACGAGATCGTAGCGGTCGCCTTCAAGCGATAACTCGAATGGTTGGACGAGGATGCCGGAGGCAAGCTCCTCCGCCACCAGCGTAAGGCTCAGCAGCCCGATCCCTTGCCCGGCCACCACGGCCTGGACCGCATGGATCTCGTCGGTGAAGGAAATACCCGCACTCGCGTCAATGTCCTCGACGCCGGCCCGTGCCAGCCATTGCCGCCACACAGGTGCGCGCGGATCGTCACGCCGTGCCGGACCCCAATCGAAATGGATGAGCGTCGCAAGCCGGAGATCAGCAGCGCTGGTCTGAGCGAGGCTCGGCGCGCAGACCGGCGCAAAGCGATCCGCAAAAAGCGGCTCCGTGACGAGGCCCGGATAGTTCCCACCACCGAAACGGATGGCGGCGTCCGCATCTGCCTCCAGATCGACGGCCCGGTTGGAGGCGTCGAGTCGCAACGTCCAATCGGGATACATCTCGCGAAACGAACCCGCGAGCGGCGCCAGCCGCTTCGCTACGAACGCGACGGTGGAAGTGAGCCGCGCCACCTGGCCTGCCTGCTGGCGGTGCACGTCTGCGATCGCCTGTTCGAAGCGATCCAAGCCCTCGCGCAGCACTGGAAACAGCGTCTTTCCCGCGGCGGTCAGATGCACCTGCCGCGTTGCGCGCTCGAAGAGCTTGACGTTCAGCATCTCCTCCAGCTGGCGGATCTGGTGGCTGACGGCGGTCGCGGAAACGTTGAGTTCCTCGGCAGCGTCCTTGAAGCTCAGCCGGCGGGCAGCAGCCTCGAAGACGCGCAATGCGCCAAGTGGCGGCAGCTTTCTCATCACTTCCCCACGCATGAGTACATCTCATCTATCGACTGAGAAATGTTCCTTTGTCAATGCACGAAGGGACCAACATATTGCCCTCGACAAGCAAGGCGACAGTGCCGAGCTGAGAAAGACTCAAGCATGAAAGGACACCCATGTTTCTCGAACAGGTCGTCACGAAGCCAGATCCTTATGCGCCGTTCCTGCTCTCGCAGGCAATCAAGGCTAACGGCCTCGTCTTCGTTTCGGGTCAGGCGGCGATCGGTGACAATGGCGAGATCGTCGGCGAAGGCGACTTCGATCGCCAGGCCGAGCAGGCTTTCGGCAATCTCGATCGCGCCCTGAAGGCCGCCGGTTCTGGGCTCGACAAAGTCGTCAAGGTCACGATCTTCCTGCGCTCCATGGAAAACTTCGCAAAGATCGTAGAGCTGCGCCGCAAGTGGTTCTCCGCGCCCTATCCCGCAGACAGCATCATCGAGGTTTCCTCGCTCTATTCGCCAAAAGCAATGATCGAGATCGAGGCGATTGCGCTCGACGGGAGCCACTGACATGAACGCACCGGCGATCATCCCCTCACCGGTCTTCACCGGTACCAGCCTCAAAGGTCTCGATTTCGCCAACCGCCTGTCGGTCGCGCCGATGACACGCATCAGCGCCTCGTGCGCTGGTGTGCCGGGCGAACGCATGGTGCGCTACTATCAGCGCTTCGCACGCGGCGGCTTCAGCCTGGTGACGAGCGAAGGCATCTACACCGACAAGGCCTATGCGCAGACCTATTCGGGTCAGCCTGGCCTGACCGACCGGGAACAGGCGGATGCCTGGCGCCGCGCCGTCGATGCGGTCCATGCGGCCGGCGGCAGCATCTTCGCACAACTCATGCATGGCGGCGCGCTGTCGCAGGGCAATCCTTATCGTTCCGACACAATCGGTCCCTCGGCGATCCGCCCGAAGGGCAGTCAGATGACCGGCTACCGCGGCGACGGTCCCTATGCCATGCCGCGCGAGATCAGCGAAGCAGAGATCGCCGCGGCGATTGAGGGCTTCGCCGGTGCGGCGCGCCTGGCGATCGAGGTCGCCGGATTCGACGGCATCGAGATCCACGGCGCCAACGGCTATCTCCTGGATCAGTTCTTCACAGACTACACCAACCATCGCCAGGACCGTTGGGGTGGCGACATCGTCGCTCGCTTCGGCCTGTCGCTCGAAGTGCTCAAGGCCGTGCGCGCGGCGATCGGCCCATCGGTGCCGCTCGGACTGCGTCTCTCTCAGGGGAAGGTCAACGACTTCCGGCACAAATGGGCAGAGCGGGAACAGGGCGCGGCGAGAGTATTCGAGGCACTGGCCGAGAGCCCGGCTGATTTCGCTCATGTGACGGAGTTCGAAGCATGGCGACCGGCCTTCGAAGGGGGCGAAATTTCTCTCGTGTCGCTTGCCCGCCGCCATGCGCCGCGTCTCTTCCTCATCGCCAATGGCAGCCTGCACGATCTTGCGCGCGCTGAACAGGTGATGGAATCAGGAGCGGACATGATCGCGCTGGGCCGCGGCGCGCTCGTCAATCCCGATTGGCCGCACCTCACAGCCGCCCGCAGCGCGTTGCGCCCGTTCGAACTTTCGATGCTCGCACCGATCAGCGACATCAAGGACAGCGAGCTCGCCCTTTAATATGAGGGCGCGGCGACCAGCTTGAAGGCAGAGATCGTGAGAGCAGGCGTGCCTACCTCGCCGCCACGCTGCCGCCTATAGCACGCCGGAAGGGTCGGGCAACTGTTGCTTCAGCCACGACTTGAACGCGATCATACCCCTGGTGAACGGGCGTGACTTCAGCCATGTCAGCCAGTAGTCACCCGCTGCAACCGTGATGTCGAAAGGCTGCACCAGACGCCCGCTCTCGAGATAATGCCCGAACATGGTTATCGGCAGAAGGGCTGCACCTGAGCCCCGGGCGGCCGCCTCTGCCAGCGCCAGCGAGGTATCGAAAACCATGCCGCGCAGGATTGGAGGCTGGGCTCCCGCTGCCCGGAACCATTGCGCCCACTCATCAGATCGGTACGAACGTAACAGCTCGATTCGAGCGAGGTCGACCGGTTCCTTCAGCCGAGCGGCAATCTGAGGCGAGCAGACTGGCGATAGCGGTGCGGCCGACAGGTGCATTGCGTCCGTGCCATGCCATGACCCGTCGCCGAACCGGATCGCGAAGTCGAGACCGTCGCCGGCCAGATCGACGCGGTTGTTATTGCTCAGGATGCGCAGGTCCAGGCTCGGATGTGCATCATGAAAATCCGGCAACCGCTCCATGAGCCACCCAATTGCAAAGGTGCCGACGACGCCAACGGTCACGACTTCGTGGAAATTTCCTTCCTCGAAACGGCTTAGGGTCGCGCACATGCGCTTGAATACATCGCTCATTACCGGGGCAAGCGCCGACCCCTCATCGGTGAGGGCAAGGCCCCTGGGCAGCCGGCGGAACAACTTGACGCCAAGCAGATCCTCGAGCGACTTCACTTGATGGCTGATTGCAGTCTGCGAAACCCGTAGCTCCAGTCCCGCACGGGTGAAGCTGCAGTGCCGCGCCGATGCCTCGAAGGCACGCAATGCATTGAGGGGCAGTTTTGGGAGTTCCATGGAATCAGTTTCGGTTAAGGCCAAATCTGATTCATGCCTAGCCGCAAGATTGCTCGTTTGTCGAGTGCTATCGCTTCTGCCATTCTCTCCGCAGTTCAAAGCAACACAAGATCACGATGATCTTAGGCCGGGTCGACCTAAAATCATGAACGTGATCGATTCCAATAGGTTAGATCGGGCTTCGAGCAGAAAACCGCACACTTTCTTCATCCCGCTCTCTGCATTCAATCACGACCTTCGCGGCATCTGCGACGGACGGCGCCTATTCCTGTGTCAAGTTTTTGTCTGGTCTGAACCATTGGTATCAGCATGAAGCTCATCGGTTATATCTTCGGCATCACCTCGGCTGCATTGCTGGGTATCTTCGGCATCGGTGCCGTTTATCTGTGGGAAGTCGCGAACGACCTGCCGGATCACCGCAAGCTTGCAGAATGGGAGCCGGCGCTCATGACGCGGTTTTACGCGTATGACGGAACGCCCATTGCCGAATACGCCAGGGAAAGGCGTCTGTATCTGCCCATCGCAGCGATCCCCGAGCGCGTGAAGGCAGCCTTTCTCTCGGCGGAAGACAAGAGCTTCTACTCCCATTCCGGAATTGATGTCCTGAGTGTCTTCAAGGCTGCCTGGTCCAATGCCGTGAACCTGGGTTCCGGCCAACGGTTGATCGGCGCCTCGACAATCACCCAACAACTTGCCAAGAACTTTCTGCTTTCTTCGGATCGAACCCTTCGACGCAAGATCAAGGAGGCGGTGCTTTCCATCCGCATCGAGCACTCGCTCAGCAAAGACAGAATCCTCGAGCTCTATCTGAACGACATCTACCTGGGGCTCGGGGCCTACGGCATCGCCGCCGGTGCGCTGACCTATTTCGACAAGTCCGTCAGCGAGCTGACCGTTGCCGAGGCAGCGTATCTCGCTGCCCTGCCGAAGGGACCCAACAACTACAACCCGCACCGGCATCCCGAACGCGCGGTCAGCCGGCGCAACTGGGTGATTGGCCAGATGCAACGCAACGGCTTCGTTAGCGCCGCGCAGGCAAGCAACATGATGGCGAGACCTCTCGGGGTTAAGCCTCAGGCCAAAAACCCCGTCATGGCAGAGGCAAACTATTTCGTTGAGGAAGTGCGCCGGGAAGTCGCGGGGCAATATGGCGAGGCGGCTCTCTATGATGGCGGGCTTTCCGTGCGCACGACGCTTGACCCGACCCTTCAGGCGGCTGCGCTGATGGCGCTGCGCGCCGGCCTCGTCGACTACGACCAAGCGCGGGGTTTTCGGGGGCCGGTCGCGCATATCGACATTTCCGGAGACTGGGCGACGGCGTTGGCTAAGCACGAGACATTCACGGATATGAAGGAATGGCAGCTCGCCGTGGTGCTCTCCTGTTCCGATGCAGGTGTGGGCATCGGACTGCGCCGTGCAAAGCTTGGTCCCGAGCACTCGCCGACCAGCCCTGAAACGGGCCTTATCGGCAGAAATACCATGCGTTGGGCATTGAAGCTTGCTGCCGGAGGCAAGATTAGGCAGGTCGACTCCATCGACAAGGTCCTCTCGCCAGGGGACGTCATTTATGTCGAGAAAGCGGGAAACGGTTATCTCCTGCGCCAAATACCGGAAGTACAGGGCGCGATCGTGTCGATGGACCCGAATACAGGGCGCGTGCTGGCGAGCGTTGGCGGTTTTTCCTTTGCACAGTCACGCTTCAATCGTGCGACGCAGGCATCTCGTCAGCCCGGCTCAGCCTTCAAGCCGTTCGTTTACGCGGCCGCACTGGATACCGGCTACACCCCGGCGACGCTGGTCATGGACGCACCCTTTTCGATGCCGGACGGGGCGGGCCGTCTGTGGAAACCGAAGAACTACGATGGAAAATTCGGCGGTCCTTCCACTCTGCGCACAGGGCTTGAGATGAGCCGCAACCTGATGACGGTGCGCCTCGCCCGACATCTTGGCATGGACCTCGTTGCCGAATACGGCCGCGCCTTCGGCCTCTACGATAAGCTCGCTCCCTATCTGCCGATGTCGCTCGGAGCCGGCGAAACGACGCTGACGCGCCTCGTTTCGGCCTATGCGGTCCTCGCCAATGGCGGACACGCCGTGCAGCCCTCGATGATCGACCGCATCCAGGATCGTCACGGGCGTACGATCTTCCGTCACGACGATCGCGCCTGCGATCGATGCAACGCCACAAGGTGGCTGCATCAGGAAGAGCCGGTGCTTCGCGACACCCGCAAGCAGGTGCTCGACCCAATGACGGCCTATCAGGTGACATCGATGCTGCGCGGCGTGGTCGAGCGTGGAACGGCGCGCCGAGTATCGCAGCTCGGCGCCCCCGTCGCCGGCAAGACCGGGACCACCAACGACGAGAAGGATGTCTGGTTCGTCGGCTACACCCCGACGCTCGTGACCGGCATCTTCATGGGCTACGACGCACCGAAGCCGATGGGCTATGGCGAAACGGGCGGCGGACTTGCGGCCCCGATCTTCATTGACTTCATGAAGGTGGCGATGAGCGGCAGACCTGCCGTGGACTTTCCCGTTCCGCAAGGCTTGACCTTCGCGAGCGTAAACCGCCGCACGGGCAAGCGAGCCGCTTCAGGAGATCCCGGTTCGGCTGTCGAGGTATTCAAACCGGGAACCGGGCCGTGCTTGACGGAATGTCCCGTCATAGACGGGTTCGGAGCGGAGGGAGCCGAATTCCCTGCCGCGCTGCGCAAGCAGCTTCTGACCGCCCCCCACGGCCTCTATTGAGCCAATTGCCTCTTATCTCGTCGAGGGATCGAAATGAGGAAGCACGCCTTCGCCCTGCGGAGCAGGGCACGCAGCAGGCGGTTACGCATCGTCTGCATCATGGCAGCGTTTGCGACCATTTTCGCCGGCGCGTTCATACGACTTGCGCAACTCGGCATGAAGGAAGAGGCAGGCCGCGAAACCCGCCTCCCCTATGACAGGGCTCCAGGTGGACGACCCGCAATCGTCGACAGGAACGGGCAGTTGCTCGCGACCGACATTCCGATCGCGTCACTCTACATCGAGCCGCGGTCGATTCCCGATCTGGACGAGGCGGTCGAGAAACTCACGGCGATCTTCCCGGAACTCGACGCGGGCGAACTCCACTCTCGCCTCCGTAGCAAAGACGCCTTCACATGGATCAAACGGCAGATACCTCCGGACAAGCAGCAGGCGGTCATCGATTCGGGACTGGCGGCGGTCGGCTTTCGGCCAGAAAATCAACGGCTCTATCCGAACGGCTCATTGGCTGCCCATATCCTTGGCGCCGTGGACATCGACAATTTCGGCATCGCCGGCATCGAAAAATGGATCGATGCAAACTGGCTTGCCGACCTACGCGGCGCCGGCCTTGCCCTTAAAGGGCGTGATCTCCAGCCGGTCGAGCTTTCAATCGATCTGCGCGTTCAGTACGCCATGGAGCAGGAACTCGGTAAAGCCGTCACGAAATTCGGAGCTGCTGCGGGTGCCGGGCTCCTCCTCGACGTCACGAATGGCGAAATACTGGCGCTCGCCTCCTATCCGGCCTTTGACCCGAACAATCCCGTGGATGCCTTCAAGCCCGACCGGATAAATCGCGTTACCGCCGGCGTTTTCGAGATGGGATCGACCTTCAAGGCTCTGACGACCGCAATGGCGCTGGAGTCGGGCCGGTTCGATCTCGAATCCGTCGTGGATGCAAGCAGACCGTTGAGCTTTGGCCGGCAACGCATCCATGACTATCGCGGGAAATATAGGCCGCTCACCGTTCCCGAAGCCTTCATTCACTCCTCGAACATCGTCATGGCGAAAATGGCAATGACGCTCGGCCCCGAAGCGTTGCGGACTTTTCTCGGACGTTTCGGCGTTCTGTCTCAGCTTGCGACCGAGCTGCCGGAGAGCGCCGCACCGCTGCGGCCATCCTCTTGGAGCGAGGTGACCACGGCAACCGTTTCCTTCGGCCACGGGATCGCCGTCACGCCACTGCAAGCCAGCATGGCCGTCGCCGCTCTGGCGAACGGCGGAAGGCTGATCAGGCCCACCTTCATAAAGGACAGTCCCGTGTCCGAACGGACCATCGCGGAGAGTCTCTTGTCTGCGAACACCAGTGAGGCGATACGCCACCTCCTACGCCTCAACGCCGCCGTCGGCTCAGCCACGAAGGCCGATGTCCCAGGCTACGTAATCGGCGGCAAGACCGGCACGGCGGAAAAGGTGATCCAGGGCCGCTATTCCAAGGTTCTCAACGTGACGTCCTTCATGGGCATCGTACCGGCGGACAATCCCAGGTACCTGCTGCTCACCCTCCTGGACGAGCCCCGTGGCCTGGCGGAAACCTATGGCAACCGCACCTCCGGGTGGAATGCCGTGCCGCTCGGCGGCGCCCTCTTGCATCGCATCCTCCCAATGCTCCTCAAGCCCGTTTTTCCATCCCCTTCAAGTGCCGAAGCCGTTCCCGTCGCGACGGGAGAACCGTCCGTAGATGATTCGTCAAGCGACTGACATGTGAATGCTCGCGGGACGGTCGTCGCTTGGATGATCCTCATTCAATTGCGGCTGGGTTTCGTGCCCGCCCTTATTGTTTGGTGTGACGCGCATTTTACCGACGTCCCGTGGATGCTCCCTGGCAGGCTCGGCGCGCTCAGAGCCCATTTCTGCCAGGCACAGGCGCTGAAGAGACTCGAAGCGTCCGTCGTCAAGCTCATCGGCTTCATGCGGGGGGTCGCGGCCCCAGCGTTCAAGCTGCGTTCATGCAAAAGGCGCTATAAACCATTAAAAGACAAGAGGATTGTGGCCGCCTGACACAAGCCGGCAGGCGCTCCGACGATGCCCGGGAACCGGAAAAAACCCGAAGCAAATCAAATTCCGGATGTGGTGGCACCATGCATGCCTCCAGGGAGTTGAAAACATGAAATCCACGCTTTTGAAAATTGTCACGACCGGGCTGCTCGTGCTTGCTCCGGCCATCGCTCAGGCGGCAGAAGGCTTCGCGACGGCGAACGTCAATATGCGCGCGGGCCCAAGCACAGCATATCCGGCGGTCACCGTGATTCCGGCCGGCGAATCCATTGAAATCTACGGCTGTCTTGCCGACGTGCCATGGTGCGACGTGGAGTTCTACGACGGTCGTGGCTGGGTGCATGGACGGTATATCCAAGCACTTTATCAACAGCGCCGCATTTCGGTCGGGCCTCGATACTATCGCCCGCTCGGTATTCCCGTCGTTGTCTTCAGCTTCGGCAGCTATTGGGATCGCCACTACCGTGACCGCGATTTTTATCGCGACCGCGACCGCTGGCGCCGCGGACCAGACTTCTATCGCAGCCCGGATCGCCGTGCGGAACCTTACCGGCCGCCCGGCCGCAGACCTGGTTTCGAGCCGCGGCCGGCTCCGCGCCCGGAATTCGACCGGAGATTGGAGCGGAGTCCCGATTTTAGCCGCACCCCTGAAAGACGCCGGGACTTTGACGATCGTCCGGACCGCCTACCCGGTCTCGATCGCGCGCCCAGCCGCAGGCCGAATGTCGACACGCAGCCGGACTCCGACCGTGAACTGCGCAACCGCGGAGATCGCAACCGCCAGAACTTCGAACGTCGGGGTGATAATGGCGATCGCGTCATCCGCCGCGGCGACGACAATCGTAACCGCGGTGGTGACAGTGACCGTCGCAGACCGCAGCGACCAGTCTGCCAACCGGGCGAACCGGGCTGCCCGAACTAATGCGGCCCGGGAGCGGTTGAAATGCCGCCACCGCGCGTCGGCCGCAAGGGGTCGGGTATACCTATCGATCTGAGAGCTTGAGTTCCGAAGTGACCTCCAGCGCACGGTCCTGGCGCGCCTCGACGCCTTCAGGCGGGCGGTGTGCGAGCAAGGCGCGGTCACGCTCGCGGATCAGTTCGGTTATTTGTTGCTCGTAGGCGGTGAAAATTGCCGTCAGCCAACGGTTCACGAGATAAGACGGCCGCGGCATCTGCACGTCGAAGCGCGGCAAAAGAGCGATCGTGCCTTCCGCGCCGAGCCA
>Ga0209281_1001347_pt1 | contig 15260 bp, 13 predicted proteins | sample MedtruBG_FD_187514 | JGI IMG/M metagenome (GOLD analysis project Ga0209281, IMG submission 187514) | Root nodule microbial communities of legume samples collected from California, USA - Medicago truncatula BG (SPAdes) (version 2) | ecosystem: Host-associated > Plants > Roots > Nodule | place... | reverse complement strand
AGGACTGGGAGATAAAACGGAGGTCTGCCGCTTTAGCGGTCGATTTATTTGGCCGGGAGTCCGGGGTCTCGGGGAAGTGACGGTGACTTCCCCGAGTCGTTCACAAGTTCTGTGATGACATGTGAAGCAGGACTGGAAGTGAACGGAATCTTAGGCGTACCTTCATAGGGCAGTTTACTTCTCCCAGCCGCCGCTCAGCTCCCGGAACCCCGAAGCCTGCATAAACGCCGTCATCACGTCATGGTCTTCAACGCCGACACCTGCCAGCCACCAGTGCGTAATCGCTGGGTTATCCCGCATCACCTCTTCCAGCAGATACTGACCCACGCCCCGGCGGCGGGTAATTTCACGTACTCGCAGCGAATCCAGCGCACCTTGTTTACCGGTCAACGTCACTCTCACCGCGCCCAATAGGCGATCGTTAAATTTTGCCGCGTAGATCCTTTCATTGTCGCTAAGCGTCAGCGAATCGCTGGAATATTCCGGCCAGATCTTACCGAGGTCAATTTTATCCTGAGCGCTAAACTCAAACAGACGAATGATAGTGAGTTTCATAAGTGAGCTAACCAAAAAGCGGGGAAACCACGAGTGTAACCAATTTATTTGCCTCAGACGCTTTATCTTTTTTATCCCGCTCAGCAGTTGATTACTTTTTGTCGTAAAGCTAAGCCAGCCTTAAACGCGGCAGATTGAATCATGACCAGGATAAAGCACTAAAATCCAGTGAATTGTTCGGCTCTTTGTACCGCTATTTTATGCTGATTTCAGTGCTTTTTTTTGTTTAACTATGGCGAAATACAGAATATTATCTCTACTTAATCGCCTGAAAAATAGAGAGTTTAGCCTGATAAATTGTGAAATTTACCGCTAACTCCTTCAAGGCACTGATAAAAATGAACATTGATTATAAAAAGTACTGCGTGCTTTTTAACCAGGTTATGGGGATGGAACGAATGAAGATGAACGCGAAGACATTACTTGCCGGGCTGGTGGCGTTGGCTGTGTCTCACGCGGCAACCGCTGGAGATATTAAAGTGGCTGTTGTCGGGGCAATGTCAGGCCCGGTAGCGCAGTGGGGCGACATGGAATTTAACGGTGCTCGCCAGGCTATCAAAGACATCAATGCCAGGGGCGGGATCAAAGGCGACAAGCTGGTCGGCGTTGAATATGACGACGCGTGCGATCCTAAACAAGCCGTAGCGGTTGCCAACAAGATCGTTAACGACGGCGTGAAGTACGTTATCGGTCACCTTTGCTCTTCTTCCACCCAGCCAGCTTCCGACATCTATGAAGATGAAGGCATCCTGATGATAACTCCGGGTGCGACCAACCCTGAGCTGACCCAGCGCGGCTACGGCATGATTATGCGTACCGCTGGCCTCGACTCCTCCCAGGCCCCGACGGCGTCCAAATTTATTCTGGAGCACGTTAAGCCGCAGCGCATAGCTATCATCCACGACAAACAGCAGTACGGCGAAGGCCTGGCGCGTGCCGTGCAGGACGGCCTGAAAAAAGGCGGGGCGAACATCGTGTTCTTCGACGGGATCACCGCCGGGGACAAAGACTTCTCCACCCTGGTCGCGCGTCTGCAGAAAGAAAATATCGACTTCGTGTATTACGGCGGCTACTACCCGGAAATGGGGCAGATCCTGCGTCAGGCACGCGCCGTAGGCCTGAAAACCCAGTTTATGGGGCCGGAAGGCGTGGGTAACGCTTCCCTGTCCAACATCGCCGGACCTGCTGGCGAAGGAATGCTGGTCACCATGCCTAAGCGCTACGACCAGGATCCTGCCAACAAAGCTATCGTTGATGAACTGAAAGCGGCGAAGAAAGACCCGAGCGGCCCGTACGTGTGGATCACCTATGCGGCAGTTCAGTCTCTGGCCACCGCCATGGACCGCAGCGGCAGCAAAGATCCTGCTGTGCTGGTGAAAGATTTAAAAGCACACGGTGCGAACACCGTGATTGGGCCGCTGAACTGGGATGAGAAAGGCGATCTGAAAGGATTTGAATTTGGTGTCTTCCAGTGGCACGCCGATGGTTCGTCCTCTGTGGCGAAGTAAGGCGACCACTCGTCATACTTCGAGCCGCAGGTACGTTGGCTGCGCATGCCCACCTCAGTCACATACTTATGTATGCTCCTGAGGATGAGCAAGCTTGCCGCCTTCCTGCGACTCGAATTATTTAGAGTGGATTCAATATCCCGTCCATACGGGTTTGGAAAGGTTAAGTTATGTCCGAGCAGTTTCTCTACTTCCTGCAGCAGATGTTTAACGGCGTCACGCTGGGCAGTACCTATGCGCTGATCGCCATCGGCTATACGATGGTGTACGGCATTATTGGCATGATCAACTTCGCCCACGGCGAAGTGTATATGATCGGTAGCTACGTCTCTTTCATGATCATCGCCGCGCTAATGATGCTCGGAATTGATGTGGGCTGGATGCTGGTAGGCGCAGGCTTTATTGGCGCGATTATCATCGCCAGCGCCTATGGCTGGAGCATTGAGCGCGTGGCCTACAGGCCGGTGCGTAACTCCAAGCGCCTGATTGCGCTGATTTCCGCCATCGGGATGTCCATCTTCCTGCAAAACTACGTCAGCCTGACGGAAGGTTCGCGCGACATCGCGCTGCCAAGCCTGTTTAACGGGCAGTGGATTGTGGGGGCGAGCGATAACTTCACCGCCACCATCACCACCATGCAGCTGGTTATCTGGGTAGTGACTTTCCTCGCCATGCTGGCGCTGACGCTGTTTATCCGCTATTCCCGCATGGGCCGCGCCTGCCGTGCCTGTGCAGAAGACCTGAAAATGGCCAGCCTGCTCGGGATTAACACCGACCGCGTTATCTCGCTCACCTTCGTGATTGGCGCGGCGATGGCGGCGGTGGCCGGCGTGCTGTTGGGCCAGTTCTACGGCGTAATCAACCCGTACATCGGCTTTATGGCGGGCATGAAAGCCTTTACCGCCGCGGTACTTGGCGGCATCGGCAGCATTCCTGGCGCGATGATTGGCGGCCTGATCCTCGGCGTGGCCGAAGCGCTGACCTCTGCCTATCTGAGCACGGAATATAAAGACGTCGTCTCCTTCGCGCTGCTGATTGTGGTGCTGCTGGTGATGCCTACCGGGATCCTGGGTCGTCCGGAGGTTGAGAAAGTATGAAACCGATGCATGTTGTCTTTTCGCTGCTCTCGGCAGCCATGTTCTTTGTTTTAGCATCGGTATTTATGGGCGTTCAGCTGAGCCTGGACGGCACCAAACTGGTGGTGAACAGCGCGCCTTCCGTGCGCTGGGAATGGGTCTATATCGGCACGGCTGTGGTGCTGGCGTTCCAGCTGCTGCGCCCGCTGTTCCAGAAGGGTATGAAGAAAGTGTCCGGGCCGAAGTTTGTGCTGCCGGCGCTGGACGGCTCCACGGTTAAGCAGAAGCTGTTCCTGGGGGCGCTGCTGGTAGCGGCGGTAGCCTGGCCATTCCTGGTTTCACGTGGCACCGTAGACATTGCTACGTTAACCATGATTTACATCATCCTCGGCCTGGGACTGAACGTGGTGGTCGGGCTGTCTGGGCTGCTGGTGCTGGGCTATGGCGGTTTTTATGCCATCGGTGCCTACACCTTTGCGTTGCTGAACCACTATTACGGCCTGGGCTTCTGGACCTGCCTGCCGCTGGCGGGCCTGGTCGCTGCCGCTGCGGGTTTCCTGCTCGGCTTCCCGGTGCTGCGCCTGCGCGGTGACTATCTGGCGATCGTGACGCTGGGCTTCGGCGAAATCGTCCGTATCCTGCTGCTGAACAATACCGAGATTACCGGCGGCCCTAACGGCATCAGCCAGATCCCAAAACCCACCTTCTTCGGCCTGGAGTTTAGCCGTACCGCGCGCGAAGGCGGCTGGGATACTTTCAGCAACTTCTTTAACGTGGCCTATGACCCGAGCGACAGGGTTATCTTCCTTTATCTGGTTGCGCTGCTGCTGGTGGTGCTGTCGCTGTTCGTGATTAACCGCCTGCTGCGTATGCCGCTGGGCCGTGCCTGGGAAGCGCTGCGCGAAGATGAAATCGCCTGTCGCTCGCTGGGCCTGAACCCAACTCGTATTAAACTGACCGCATTCACTATTAGCGCCGCGTTCGCAGGTTTTGCCGGGACGCTGTTTGCCGCACGTCAGGGCTTTGTCAGCCCGGAATCCTTCACCTTTGCCGAGTCGGCGTTTGTGCTGGCGATTGTGGTGCTGGGCGGGATGGGCTCGCAGTTCGCGGTAATTCTGGCCGCTGTCCTGCTAGTTGTCTCTCGCGAGCTGATGCGTGACCTGAACGAGTACAGCATGCTGGTGCTCGGTGGCCTGATGGTGCTGATGATGATTTGGCGTCCACAGGGCCTGCTGCCGATGACGCGCCCGCACGTGAAACTGAGGAAAGAGCAAGTAGTGAAAGGAGAGCAGGCATGAGTCAGCCATTGTTATCCGTAAGCGGTCTGATGATGCGTTTCGGCGGCCTGCTGGCCGTCAACAATGTCTCGCTCGAGCTGCATCCACAGGAAATTGTTTCGCTTATCGGCCCGAACGGGGCCGGTAAAACCACGGTATTTAACTGCCTGACCGGCTTTTATAAGCCAACCGGCGGCACCATTATGCTTCGTGACCAGCATCTGGAAGGCTTACCTGGCCAGCAGATTGCGCGCATGGGCGTGGTGCGTACCTTCCAGCACGTTCGCCTGTTCCGTGAAATGACGGTGATTGAGAACCTGCTGGTGGCCCAACATCAGCAGTTGAAAACCGGAGTGTTCTCCGGGCTGCTGAAGACGCCGGGTTTCCGTCGTGCCCAAAGCGAAGCGCTGGACAGAGCGGCAACCTGGCTCGAGCGTATCGGGCTGCTGGAGCACGCTAACCGCCAGGCGAGTAACCTCGCCTATGGCGACCAGCGCCGCCTTGAGATTGCTCGCTGCATGGTGACTCAGCCGGAGATTCTGATGCTGGACGAACCTGCCGCTGGCCTTAACCCGAAAGAAACCCATGAGCTGGATGAGCTGATCATGGAGCTGCGTAATCACCACAACACCACGGTGTTGCTGATTGAGCATGACATGAAGCTGGTCATGGGGATTTCTGACCGTATCTACGTGGTGAATCAGGGAACGCCGTTAGCCAACGGCACGCCGGAGCAAATCCGCAACAACCCTGACGTCATTCGCGCCTATCTGGGTGAGGCTTAAGATGGAAAATGTAATGCTGTCGTTTGACAAGGTGAGCGCCCACTACGGAAAGATTCAGGCGCTGCACGAGGTCAGTCTGCATATTAAACAAGGCGAAATTGTTACGCTCATCGGCGCCAACGGCGCGGGCAAAACCACGCTGCTCGGGACGCTTTGCGGTGACCCGCGCGCCACCAGCGGTCGCGTTGTGTTTGATGGCAAAGATATTACAGACTGGCACACCGCGCGCATCATGCGTGAAGCCGTGGCGATTGTGCCGGAAGGGCGCCGCGTTTTCTCCCGCATGACGGTAGAAGAGAACCTGGCAATGGGCGGCTTTTTTGCCGAGCGTGACCAGTTCCAGGACCGCATTAAGCGCGTCTACGATCTGTTCCCGCGCCTGCACGAGCGCCGTATTCAGCGGGCGGGCACCATGTCAGGCGGCGAACAGCAGATGCTGGCGATTGGCCGGGCGCTGATGAGCCAGCCGCGTCTGTTGCTGTTAGATGAACCGTCGCTGGGGTTAGCGCCGATCATCATCCAGCAAATCTTCGACACCATCGAGCAGCTGCGCAGCGAAGGAATGACCATCTTCCTCGTGGAGCAGAACGCCAACCAGGCGCTGAAGCTGGCCGACCGGGGCTACGTGCTGGAAAACGGCCACGTGGTGCTGGAAGACACCGGCGATGCGCTGCTGGCGAACGAAGCCGTAAGAAGCGCTTATCTGGGCGGCTAATAAAAGCAAAACGGCAACCTCGGTTGCCGTTTTTTTTGTTTGCACCCTCTCCCTGTGGGAGAGGGGCGGGGTGAGGGCATCAGGCAACCCCGTTTTGTTTGCACCCTCTGCCTGTGGGCTGTTCCTTAGCTACAAATATGTTCTATGAAAGTTCGGCTAATGTTCCGTTCACTTCAATTGCAGCTTTACATGCAGCCACGCCCTTGTTCCCGGCTCTCATCGCCCCCGGTGATGACCCAACTCAGGCGGGGTTGAGCTGTCGGGAACAGCGAAAGAGAGCGATCGTCGGGAACGAATCGCGAACGACCCCGACTGTTTGGGTGATAGCCGGTGGGTTTACCGCTTCAGCGGCGATGAGCTCGCCGGGCGCCTGGGTTGCCAGGAAGATGTTGGAAGGAAAATGTGTATAAGAAGTAGCTCCCTGCAGGCAGAAAGAAAATATATCTCCCGTCGACGACGAAACATTTCATTCACTCCGCTGTAACTATTCTGTCATCCAGCCGTTATTTTTCTGTCATTCGAGCGTGTCATGTTACCTCGCGAGCATAAAACGCGTGATTTCGCGCATCCGGCACAACAAGAGAGATAACCGAATGACATCGTTACGACACACAGCTTTAGCGCTGACGCTTGGTCTGGCATTTGCCTCCCAGGCGATGGCCGTTACCACGATTCCTTTCTGGCATTCAATGGACGGGGAACTGGGTAAAGAAGTGGATTCTCTGGCAAACCGTTTCAACGAAACGCACCCTGATTACAAAATTGTGCCGGTTTATAAAGGCAACTACGAACAGAGCCTGGCGGCGGGCATCGCGGCATACCGTTCCGGTAACGCCCCGGCCATCCTGCAGGTGTATGAAGTCGGCACCGCGACCATGATGGCTTCTAAAGCGATCAAGCCGGTCTACGAAGTATTCAAAGATGCGGGTATCAGCTTCGACGAGTCTCAGTTTGTACCGACCGTGGCCGGTTACTACACCGACTCCAAAACGGGCCACCTGCTGTCCCAGCCTTTCAACAGCTCCACTCCGGTGCTGTACTACAACAAAGACGCTTTCAAGAAAGCTGGCCTGAACCCGGATCAGCCGCCTAAAACCTGGCAGGATGTGGCTGACTACAGCGCCAAACTGCGCGCAGCGGGCATGAAGTGCGGCTACGCCAGCGGCTGGCAGGGTTGGATCCAGCTGGAGAACTTCAGCGCCTGGCACGGCCTGCCGTTTGCGACCAAAAACAACGGCTTTGACGGCACTGACGCAGTTCTGGAGTTCAACAAACCTGAGCAGGTGAAACACATTGCCCTGCTGGAAGCGATGAACAAGAAAGGCGACTTCACCTATTACGGGCGTAAAGACGAGTCCACCGAGAAGTTCTACAACGGCGACTGCGCGATCACTACCGCGTCTTCCGGCTCCCTGGCTGACATCCGTCAGTACGCGAAATTCAACTACGGCGTAGGCATGATGCCTTACGACGCAGACGTGAAAGGCGCTCCACAGAACGCCATCATCGGCGGTGCAAGCCTGTGGGTGATGCAGGGCAAAGACAAGCCTACCTATACCGGCGTGGCCGAGTTCATGCAATTCCTGGCTAAGCCAGAAATCGCCGCTGAATGGCACCAGAAAACCGGCTACCTGCCGATCACGACCGCCGCTTACGACCTGACTCGTAAAGAAGGCTTCTACGACAAGAACCCGGGTGCGGATACCGCCACTCGCCAGATGCTGAACAAGCCGCCGTTGCCGTTCACCAAAGGCCTGCGTCTGGGCAACATGCCGCAGATCCGTACCGTGGTTGACGAAGAGCTGGAGTCTGTCTGGACCGGTAAGAAAACGCCTCAGCAGGCGCTGGACGCTTCCGTTGAGCGTGGTAACCAGCTGCTGCGCCGCTTCGAGCAGTCTACCAAGTCTTAAGTTCTACCCTCGCTCTCACCCGAAAGGGAGGGAGCAGAGTACGGCGCTCTCTGTCAAAGGAGAGCGTTGTGCTGAGGGGCAAAGCACCGCCTGTAATAACATTAATCGAGTAACCCTATGTCATCATCTCGCCCGGTGTTCCGTTCAAGTTGGCTACCCTATGCGCTGGTCCTGCCGCAGCTGATCATCACCGTCATTTTCTTTATCTGGCCAGCGGGTGAAGCTCTCTGGTACTCGCTGCAAAACCTTGACCCGTTTGGTCTGTCCAGCCACTTTGTTGGCCTGGATAACTTCGTGCAGCTGTTCCACGATAGCTATTATCTGGACTCTTTCTACACCACCATAATCTTCAGTGGCCTGGTGGCGGGCTGCGGGCTGTTGGCTTCGCTGTTCTTCGCCGCGCTGGTGGATTATGTGGTGCGCGGCAGCCGTCTTTATCAGACGCTGATGCTGCTGCCCTACGCCGTAGCGCCCGCCATTGCCGCGGTGCTGTGGATCTTCCTGTTCAACCCAGGGCGCGGGCTGATTACCCACACACTGGAAGAGTTTGGCTATAACTGGAACCACGCGCAAAACAGCGGCCAGGCGATGTTCCTGGTGGTGTTTGCCTCAGTGTGGAAGCAGATCAGCTACAACTTCCTGTTCTTCTTCGCCGCCCTGCAGTCGATTCCGCGCTCGCTGGTGGAAGCCGCAGCGATTGATGGAGCCGGCCCCGTTCGCCGCTTCTTCTTTATCTCGCTGCCGCTTATCGCCCCGGTGAGCTTCTTCCTGCTGGTGGTGAACCTGGTGTATGCCTTCTTCGACACCTTCCCGGTGATTGACGCGGCAACCGGCGGTGGCCCGGTGCAGGCAACCACCACGCTTATCTACAAGATTTATCGCGAAGGGTTTGCCGGGTTGGATCTCTCTTCCTCGGCGGCGCAATCGGTGGTGCTGATGCTGCTGGTTATTGTCCTGACGGTGGTTCAGTTCCGCTTCGTTGAACGTAAGGTGCGCTACCAATGATTGAGAACCGTCGCGGGCTGACTATCTTCAGCCACACCATGCTGATTCTGGGCATCATCGTCATTCTGTTCCCGCTGTACGTGGCGTTTGTTGCCGCGACGCTGGATAACAAAGCGGTATTCGACACGCCGATGACGCTGATCCCCGGCACTCATCTGTGGGAAAACATTAGCTACATCTGGACTAACGGCGTGGCGGTCAACAGCGCGCCGTTCAGCCGCCTGCTGTTTAACAGCACGGTGATGGCGCTGGTGATCACCATCGGTAAAATCGCCGTGTCGATGCTGTCGGCTTTCGCCATCGTCTGGTTCCGCTTCCCGCTGCGTAACCTGTTCTTCTGGATGATCTTTATCACCCTGATGCTGCCGGTCGAAGTGCGTATTTTCCCGACGGTTGAGGTTATCTCTAACCTGAAAATGCTCGACAGCTACACCGGCCTGACGCTGCCGCTGATGGCGTCGGCCACGGCCACGTTCCTGTTTCGCCAGTTTTTCATGACGCTGCCAGACGAGCTGATGGAAGCGGCCCGCATCGACGGCGCCTCGCCGATGCGCTTTTTCTTCGACATCGTGCTGCCGCTGTCCAAAACCAACCTGGCGGCGCTGTTCGTGATCACCTTTATCTACGGCTGGAACCAGTATCTCTGGCCGCTGCTGATTATCACCGATGCTGACCTCGGCACCGCCGTGGCGGGGATCAAGGGCATGATTGCCAGCGGTGATGGCGTCACGCAGTGGAACCAGGTCATGGCAGCGATGCTGCTGACGCTCGTCCCACCGGTTGTTATCGTTTTAGTTATGCAGCGCGCCTTTGTGCGTGGTCTGGTTGATAGTGAGAAGTAGGAACCTTTCATGGCTGGTTTAAAATTACAGGCAGTAACCAAGAGCTGGGACGGTAAAACCCAGGTGATTCAGCCGCTGACGGTTGACGTTGCGGACGGCGAGTTCATCGTGATGGTCGGGCCTTCCGGCTGCGGTAAATCTACGCTGCTGCGTATGGTGGCCGGGCTGGAGCAGGTGACCAGCGGCGATATCTGGATTGACAGCCAGCGCGTCACCGACATGGAACCCAAAGAGCGCGGCATCGCGATGGTATTTCAGAACTACGCGCTCTACCCGCACATGACGGTAGAAGAGAACATGGCCTGGGGCCTGAAAATCCGTGGCCTGGGCAAAGAGCAGATTCGCCTGAAGGTGCTGGAAGCCGCTCGTATTCTGGAGCTGGATGCGCTGCTGACCCGCCGCCCGCGAGAGCTTTCCGGCGGCCAGCGTCAGCGCGTCGCCATGGGCCGCGCCATCGTGCGTGACCCGGCGGTATTCCTGTTCGACGAACCGCTGTCCAACCTTGATGCCAAGCTGCGCGTGCAGATGCGTCTTGAACTTCAGCAGCTTCACCGCCGCCTGAAAACCACCAGCTTGTACGTGACGCACGACCAGGTGGAAGCGATGACCCTCGCCCAGCGCGTGATGGTGATGAACAAAGGTATTGCGGAGCAAATTGGTACGCCAGTTGAGGTTTACGAACGCCCTGCCAGCCGCTTTGTGGCAAGCTTTATCGGCTCGCCGGCGATGAACCTGCTGGATGGAAATATCAGCATCGATGGTTCACGCTTTGAGCTGAACGGCGGCGATGCGCTGCCGATGGGTAGCCAGCGTTTACAGTGGGTTGGCCGCCCGATGACGCTGGGTATCCGCCCGGAACATATTGCGATAAGCTCTCAGGAAGCAGGTGGCATACCAATCGTGGTGGAAACCCTTGAAATGCTGGGCGCTGATAACCTGGTACACGGCCGCTGGGGTGGGCAAAAGGTGGTGATTCGCCTTGGGCACCAGGAACGCTCGCAGCCGGGCACTACGCTCTGGGTTCATCTGCCGGAAGAATATCTGCACTTTTTTGATGGCAAAAACGGACAACGTTTATGAGCAACTGGCCCTATCCAAAAATCGTCGCCCACCGTGGCGGCGGTAAGCTGGCACCGGAAAATACCCTCGCGGCAATCGACGTGGGGGCACGTTACGGCCACACGATGATTGAGTTTGACGCCAAGCTGTCCCGCGACGGGCAAATTTTCCTGCTGCACGACGACACGCTTGAGCGCACCAGCAACGGCTGGGGCATTGCCGGCGAGCTGAGCTGGGACAATCTGCTGAAGGTTGACGCCGGAAGCTGGTTCAGCCGTGAATTTGCCGGTGAGCCGCTGCCGCTGCTTTCTCAGGTGGCCGAGCGTTGTAAACAGCACGGCATGATGGCAAATATCGAGATTAAACCAACCACCGGGCTGGAAACAGAAACCGGGAAAGTGGTTGCTCTGGCGGCTCGGGAACTGTGGGCCGGGCAAACGGCACCGCTGCTTTCTTCTTTCGAGATTGAAGCCCTGGAAGCCGCCCAGCTTGCTGCACCTGAACTGCCTCGCGGCCTGCTGCTGGATGAATGGCGTGATGACTGGCAGGAACTGACCACCCGCTTACAGTGCGTGTCTATTCACCTGAATCATCAGCTGTTAGATGAGGCTCGGGTGAAGGCGCTGAAAGCGGCCGGATTGTACATTCTGGTGTATACCGTGAACGTTCCCCACCGCGCGGCCGTGCTGCTGCAGTGGGGCGTCGATGCTATCTGTACCGATCGCATCGACGAGATAGGTCCGAACTTCTCCGCATAACGCCTTACGGCGTGACCGGCGGCGGCGTTGAACCACTTTGCTTCAGCATGCCGCCGTTATTTCCTTTTAGCATCCCACCATTGGTGTTCGGCAACGGCTGCTGGCTTATGCCCGGCTGCGACTGCAGGACGCGCTGCTGATTGTTGTTCAACTGCGTCTGAAGCTGCTGTTGCTGTAGCTTGCTCTGCGTTTGTATCTGCTGTTTTAACATCCCCTGCTGTTGGGATTGCTGCGTTTGCATTTGCGTCAGCATCCGCTGCTGGCTCGGGTTCTGATAGCCCGGCTGGTTAGGGTTGTTGGTGGTGTTGAGCGGCTGTGCGAGCGCGGTTAGCGGCAGCAAGGCTGCCAGAAGCCATACCTTTTTCATCGTTATCTCCTCCCATCAGGGGTTCCCCTAAGTTTACTCGGTTTCCTTCATCACGATGATTATTTCGGATTTGTGAACCAGGATTAAGCGGGGACTTTCCCCGGGTAAATGAGGATATAACGATGATAAAGCAGTGGAAAATTTTGCGCTGGGTCGCCATTCCGGCGCTGACTATCGGGCTGTGCTTGACGGTGATTGCCGCTCCTCCGCCTGTCTCCTATGGCGTGGAAATGGATGTTTATCATCCGGTACGCGCGGAACACGGCATGGTAGCTTCGGTGGATGCGGCGGCGACTCAGGTTGGCGTCGATATCTTAAAGCAGGGCGGTAACGCAGTGGATGCTGCGGTTGCCGTAGGTTATGCCCTTGCGGTCACGCACCCGCAGGCGGGCAACATCGGCGGCGGCGGTTTTATGATGCTGCGCACCAAAGACGGCAAAACGACCGCCATCGACTTCCGGGAAATGGCGCCGGAAAAGGCCAGCCGGGATATGTTCCTCGACGATAAAGGCAATGCCGATAGCAAGAAATCGCTAACGTCGCACCTTGCCTCCGGCACGCCGGGCACCGTGGCCGGGTTTAGCCTGGCGTTGGAAAAGTACGGCACCCTGCCGCTAAACAAAGTGGTGCAGCCCGCCATTAAGCTGGCGCGGGACGGCTTCATAGTGAACGATGCGCTGGCAGATGACCTGAAACAGTACGGCGCGGAAGTGATCCCGAACCATGCCAACAGCAAGGCTATTTTCTGGAAAGCGGACGGAGAGCCGCTGCAGAAAGGCGACAAGCTGGTGCAGGCCAACCTCGCGAAAAGCCTGGAAATGATTGCTGAGCAGGGGCCGGATGCCTTCTATAAAGGGGCGATTGCCGACCAGATTACCGAAGAGATGGCAAAGAACGGCGGGCTGATAAGCAAGGCGGATTTGGCCAACTACAAGGCGATTGAGCGCCAGCCCGTCAGCGGCGAATACCGTGGCTACGAAGTCTATTCCATGCCGCCGCCGTCCTCCGGCGGGATCCACATCGTGCAGATCCTCAATATCCTTGAAAACTTCGATCTGGCGAAGTACGGCTTTGGCAGCGCGGACACCCTGCAGATCATGGCCGAGGCGGAGAAATATGCCTACGCGGATCGCTCGGAATACCTTGGTGACCCGGACTTCGTGAAGGTGCCCTGGCAGGCGCTGACCAGCAAGGCTTATGCCAAATCGCTGGCCGGGAAAATTGATATCAACAAGGCTCGCCCGTCGAGCGAAATCAAGCCGGGTAACCTGGCCCCGTACGAAAGCAACCAGACCACGCATTTCTCCGTCGTGGATAAAGACGGCAATGCGGTTGCGGTGACCTATACGTTGAATACCACCTTCGGCACCGGGATTGTCGCCGGTAACACCGGCATCCTGATGAACAACCAGATGGATGATTTCTCCGCCAAACCGGGCGTGCCGAACGTTTACGGGCTGGTGGGCGGGGAGGCCAACGCCGTGGGGCCACACAAACGCCCGTTGTCTTCTATGTCGCCCACCATAGTGGTGAAAGACGGGAAAACCTGGCTGGTAACCGGCAGTCCCGGCGGGAGCCGAATTATCACTACCGTGCTGCAAATGGTAGTAAACAGCATTGATTTTGGCATGAACGTGGCAGAAGCGACCAATGCGCCACGCTTCCATCACCAGTGGTTGCCTGACGAACTGCGGGTGGAGAAAGGCTTTAGCCCGGATACGTTGAGGCTGCTGAAAGAGAAAGGGCAGAACGTCGAGGTGAAGGCCGCGATGGGCAGCACACAGAGCATTATGATTGCGCCCGATGGGAAGCTGTATGGCGCGTCCGATCCGCGTTCAGTGGATGATTTAACCACGGGGTATTGATTGCCTTCTTCTCCATGCGGGGGCTGTCTCTTAGACACAAATACCGACGATTGTGCAGGGCTGGTTAATATTCCGTTCACTTCCAGCGCTGTTTCATATTTAGCCACTGCACCGGTGAACGTCTCGGGAGAATCACCGTCATTCCCCCGAGACCCCGGACTCCCGGCCAAATAAATCGCCGCAAGCGGTAAACCTCCGTTTTATCTCCCAGTCCTGGGTCGGCTGAGACGCGTTCCCGACGCTCTCAGCCTCCGGCCGTTCCCGACGTCCGGACCCTGGCCAGTCGGAGAGAAAACGGAGGCGATTTAAGCCGGAACCGAGCCTCGCTTTTTGTTCCCAGCCACGCTGAAAGTCACTGTCGCTTCAAGACTTACAGCCACGTCCTTGTTCCCGGCTCTCATTGCCCCCGGTTATGACCCAACTCAGGCGGGGTTGAGCTGCCGGGAGCAGCGAAAGAGAGCGATCGTCGGGAACGAATCGCGAACGACCCCGAATGTTTGGGTGATAGCCGGTGGGTTTACCGCTTTAGCTGCGATGAGCTTGCCGGGCGCCAGGGTTGCCAGGGAGATGGCGCTTTCTCCCTGGCACGTTCACCGTGCTCTGAGCGTGTAGAGAACATTGATCTACGGGTGAACGGAACAGCCACGGAGCGAAAGATATTCTCCGAGAAAATAGGGTATAGGAGACAGCCCTGGTGAGGGCTAAAATCACCCCGGCCTAAAACGTGCCATAAAATAGGCATCCACATACTCGCCGTCGCGCAGCGCAAAGCGCTTCCCGGTACCTTCTACTTCGAAGCCAAACTTGCGGTACACCGCCAGCGCCGGGGCGTTATCGGTATAGACCGTCAGCTCAATGCGCTCGACGCGAAGCCACTTATCGCACAGGGCAATCATTTCTTTCAGCAAAGCTGAAGCGATGCCTTTTCCCTGATGGTCGTAATGAACGCCCATGCCGAAGGTGGCAACGTGGCTGCGGCGCGGAGACTGCTCCACCGACAGCGTTAGCTGCCCCACAATCTCATCGTCGATGCACGCCACCAAATGTCGGCTTCCCGGTCTGGGGTCGGTAATTCGATCATGCCAGGCTTTTAGAGGAGGATGAGGTAGCTGTAGCGTGTCGCGGTAAAGCGCCGGATGGGCATACATTTTCTGTAAAGCTTCCGCATCGCCAGGTTCGACGTGACGCACAACAACTGATTTCATCCTTTTCTCCTCAATGAGTTATGGAAAACCTTTTAAACATCATTGACTTTGAACCGCAAGTCAACGCTATTTTTTTCAAAAAACACTTTACAAGTGCGAATGATAATGATTATTATTGCCATGCGTTCAGGGGAGACCCCTACGGAGACATCCTGAAAGCACGACATTGCTCACATTGCTTCCAGTATTACTTTAGCCAGCCGGGTGCTGGCTTTTTTTTTGCCCTTCTTATTTGAAGCCGTAGCTGCGTTGGCTGCGCTCAGTTACCCGAATCACTTACCCAAGTAAGCTCATCGGGATGCCTTCCCTTGCCGCCTTGCTACAACTCCAACT
>Ga0209281_1001343_pt1 | contig 15348 bp, 17 predicted proteins | sample MedtruBG_FD_187514 | JGI IMG/M metagenome (GOLD analysis project Ga0209281, IMG submission 187514) | Root nodule microbial communities of legume samples collected from California, USA - Medicago truncatula BG (SPAdes) (version 2) | ecosystem: Host-associated > Plants > Roots > Nodule | place... | reverse complement strand
TGGGCGACGACAACGAAGATCTGCATTTCCTGAAAGCGGTCCATGGGATTCCTCGGCGGCGGATACGACAATCGCAGCCGAGGCTGCGATTGGGGAAGCTGGTTACCAACAACATAGTTTGACACAGTCCCTCGCGTAAATAGGGGCCTGTAGGATGATCCGGGATAACAACAACGGCAACATAGATTGACTCAAATGGGCTGCGCTCCAAATGCAGCGTCCAATTTTTCACAACATAGTTTGACACGAACAGCTTGAGTAAGCAGTCAGGAAGAAGTGGTACATGAGCTGCGGTCTCAGCACAAGCTCAGTGCGATGCCTAAATCTGTGCGCAACCTACGGCCGGCTCTCATAAGCACATAAACCGTGTTTTTCGTCTCAAATAAGCAGTTTTGGGAGAAGGAAACCTCCAACGTCGATCTAACCCAATCACCCGGTGCAAAGCGACCTTTACTATCTTGAATAACGGTCAATGCGTAAACCAGGGCCGGGATAAGCCCTCTATCGGTGATGGCTGTTCGCTGACGTGTAGTAACTTCCAGGTCCAGGATTACCCAATCAGCAACAAGGCAATAGGCACGAGAAGGAAAATGCCGATTTGCGAGTGCCACTGCATCTGAGTCAGTGAGTGGGAACCCGTTTAGATTCTCGCCTGCGGAAAGCAGCGAGGTAAACGCCGCCAGGTTCATTCATTCCTCCCGCCGGTCGGTAAACCGACTCGAACGTAAATCATTCCTAAGCATAGCTCTCAGCGAACAGCCTGGTACTGATGGCGACGAATAGTTAGTCGAGTCATCTCATACTCTCATTCCTCTGCTCTCCCTTTATCTCATTGAACGGGATGATTTCTATTGGCGGCGTCACAGCACAAAGCGGTTTACGCCAATAACCCACGCTGTGCCATTGGCCTTGCTTGTACCCAACCTCCGGGTAGGTGCCAATGTGGGTGAACCCGAGCGCTTCATGGATACCTATGCTTCCTGCGTTGGGTAAGGCAATGCCGGCATAGGCTGCATGAAACCCCTGTTTCTCTAAGACTGATAGAAGCTGCTTATAAAGCGCGCGGCCAACCCCCTTTCGTTGCACAACCGGGGCCACATACACGGTGACATCCACCGACCAACGATAGGCCTCTCTCGCTCGATGCTGGCTTGCATAAGCGTATCCAACGACCTTGTTTTCCATCTCGGCTACCAGATAGGGATAAGTCGGTAGTGTCGTAGATATTCGTGCTGCCATCTCATCGACAGTCGGAGGCGTCAGCTCAAAAGAGATGACCGTGTCCAAAACCATTGGCGCATAGATTGCCTGGATGTCAGAGGCATCCGCGGGCGTTGCAACCCTCACTCTGTAATTCATGTCCTCCCTGCTGCCCCCGTAAATGTATTATTTTAAGGGCTGAGGCACTTATGACTCACCCTTCAAAAGGTCGCATCGAATCCGCGTGCTCTCATCAAGCCCTCACCGCATCCACGAACCGCGGAGGGCACCGTTCATCACTGAACTGGGGAGCTTCTGCTAGTGGAGACCAAGCTGGGGGATAACCCCGACGACGGCTTTACCACCAAGAAAATGCTGCTGAATTAGTACATTGCTGCACCTCTTCCTCAAGTTTTTTCCGATTGTCCGTTGAAGACGTTTCAGAGCAAAATCACCTTAAGCGGACGCCCAACACAGCTCGGTGAGATTTTCGTGTTCTTCAATTTTGATGGCTGTTGGCTTCTACTATGGTTTTCCGACTGGCCTAAGAGCAGCAACCGGAGCGAGCCCCAGCAGCGGGTTCGAACAGTGACTCAACAATCGTGCAATCTGGGGTGTTCGATCCTAAGCATGATGACTCACACGTGCCTGCCATCGAGAGCAGCTCTATCCGGATCTGCTGGAGCTGAGCAACCTTCGACTCTACTTCTGCCAAGTGCTTCTTGACCACCGCCAAAGCGTCAGCGCATGGACGATCAGCATCTGCTGCAAGCGCGATGAGTTCTCGGATATCGTCAAGCGGGAAGCCTAATTCACGATTCTGCCGTATGAAGACGAGTCTTGAACGATGCTTTTCCGTGTAGATTCGGTGCCTGCCGGTCGACCGCAGGGCCGGAGGTAAAAGACCTATCTTTTCGTAGTAGCGAATCGTTTCAATGTGGCCCCCCCTCGTTGATTTAGACAACGCCCCGATTCCTGACATGCGAATTCCCCCAGCATTTTCTTGAACCTGTAGTAACTACAGATATTAACCTGCTCAATCGAAAAATGATTTCACGTGTTTTAAGGGCATTTCGTGGACAGAGAACAGCTAGAGAAGAACCAGATTCCCGTTTACTTCGTCGCGGTCATTATCGCGGCAGTCGGAGGTCTGCTCGCACCTGATGCCTCTCAAGTGTTAGGTGCGTTGGTGACACCGGCCATCGCTGTGCTGATGTACGCCATGTTTCTACAGATCCCGTTCCTGGATCTCCGTGAAGGGCTTTCCAACAAGCGCTTCATGACGGCGCTGCTGACGGCGAACTTCGTCACCATCCCCCTGCTGGTTTGGGCGTTGACCATGGGCCTAACCGATCACCCGGCTATTTTGGTGGGCGCATTGTTGGTCTTGCTGACGCCTTGTATCGACTATGTGGTGGTGTTTACCCATATTGGTAAGGGCGACTCCAAATTGACTCTAGCTGCAACGCCATTACTACTCTTGCTACAGCTTGTGCTGCTGCCTCTGTATCTGGCATTCATGCTAGGTAATGACTCGACAGTGGTTATATCTGTCGGCCCATTTGTCGAGGCCTTCGTAGTGCTGATCGCTTTGCCCTTGCTCCTAGCGGTAGCAACAGTTGCCTGTGCAAAAAAGTCACGCGTCGTTGAGGGTTGGAACAATGCTTGGGCTTGGATGCCTGTACCAGCTATGGCGGCTGTGATGGTCGTAGTGATCGGCTCTCAGATTTCAGCGGTGGTCAGAGACATGGACAAGCTGTTGCCCGTGATTCCCGTCTACATAGGTTTCATGATCTTGGCACCCCTGGTTGGTGCGCTGGTTGCGCGAGCATTCAAATTGCCGGCCATCACTGCAAGATCAGTGGCGTTCAGTAGCTCGACGCGCAATTCATTGGTCGTTCTGCCCTTGGCGCTTGCTTTACCCGAGGAAATCAGAGGGCTAGCGGCGGCGGCAGTCATCACCCAAACGCTGATTGAGCTAGTTAGCGAGTTAATTTACATCCGGGCAATTCCTGCTTTGGTCTGGCGCAAAATCTAAATGGGTAGTTAAGCGTTAGCCAAAAATACTTTGTGTGATCAAACGATCATTCTACTGTGCGGTAACAAATCGGTAATCTTAATCGCGCACTGCGTAGGCTAACTTAGCCAGCGTGACGTGGGTCAGCAGGCCGGGCTTACGGATGCCTTTCTCGACGACGTGCGCGGGTCCCGGCGTCTCGCTAACCTCGCGGACAGGGTTAAGCGCGCTCTCCCCAACACATTCGCTTTACCGCATATTCGAATTATCATATATTCGATTTCCCATATGCGGGAGATGTGATCATGAGTGCCCCCATCAAAGTACTTTTTGTCTGCGTTGCCAATTCAGCTCGATCCCAGTTGGCTGAAGCATTGCTGAGAAACAGCGACGCGCGTTTTCAAGCGTTCAGCGCTGGTACCGAAGCCACTGAAATTGATTCACGGGCCCTTGCTGCACTGGAACACGTCGGCGTTGATGCAGAAGGGCTACGCAGTAAGTCCATCGAAGAGTTTCGTGACGAGCACTTCGACTACGTGATCACCCTCTGTGACAAATCTGCGCGTGAATGTCGGGCGATGCCCTCGGCCGGTGAATTGATTGCATGGGATTTCGAAGATCCGGTGAACAGTTCCCATCCCGATGCGTTCAAGCACGCACTTCACGACATCCACGAACGCATCAAATTATTTGTATTAGTGAAAACCAAACACCTGGAGGCCTCATGAACGAGCCAATCACTCCTACCGTTTTGTTCAAGAGCCTGGCAGATGACACTCGAACCAAAATAACGCTACTCATCGCCCGCGAGGGAGAACTCTGTGTATGCGAACTGACCGCCGCTCTTGAGCAGAGCCAACCAAAAATATCTCGACATCTCGCACTGCTGAGATCCTCAGGGTTACTGGCGGATCGGCGCCAAGGCCAATGGGTTTACTACCGACTCCATCCCGAACTGCCGACCTGGGTCACCGAAATGCTTAAGGGTGTTGTTGATGCCAACCAGCAGTGGTTGGACACAGAAACCAAACGGCTCTTTGAAATGAACGATCGTCCAGTCAATCAGACCGTGTGCGGCTGATCCAACCTTTCGAAACGAGCCGCTCGCATGCTAATCGCTCTACTTATTTTCATCGTCACCATCGTTCTGGTCATCTGGCAGCCCAAAGGGCTGGGTGTCGGCTGGAGTGCTTCATTGGGTGCCGCACTAGCATTGTTGAGCGGGGTGGTCAGCGTCGGCGACATCCCGGTGGTATGGAATATCGTTTGGAACGCGACGGCCACGTTCATCGCGGTGATCATCATTAGCCTGTTGCTCGATGAGGCTGGTTTCTTCGAGTGGGCCGCCTTGCATGTCGCTCGGTGGGGAGGTGGCAGCAGCCGCAAGTTGTTTGCCTTCATCATTTTGTTGGGAGCTGCTGTGTCAGCACTGTTCGCCAATGACGGTGCAGCGCTAATCCTTACTCCCATCGTGATTGCGATGCTGCTGGCTTTACGTTTTTCTCCGGCCGCGACTGTGGCATTTGTGATGGCCGCAGGATTCATTGCTGACACCGCGAGTCTGCCGCTGGTGGTTTCCAACCTTGTGAATATCGTTTCGGCCGATTACTTCAACATTGGCTTCAGCGAGTACGCCGCAATCATGGTGCCGGTCAACCTGGTCAGCATCGCTGCAACGTTGGGGATGCTCTTGTGGTTCTTCCGAAAGGACTTGCCCAAGACTTATGACCTAGCACAACTGCATGCCCCAGAGGATGCGATCCGCGATCGTGCAACCTTCGTGGCTGGATGGTGGGTGCTGCTCGCGTTATTGGTCGGCTTCTTCGTTGTCGAGCCACTGGGTATCCCCATCAGTGCCATCGCCGCCGCCTGCGCATTGGTGCTCTACGTCATCGCCGCCAAAGGTCACGCCATCAACACCAGCAAGGTGCTCAAGGGCGCCCCATGGCAAGTCGTGATCTTCTCGCTGGGCATGTACCTGGTGGTGTATGGCTTGAAGAACGCAGGACTGACTGACCACATTGCTCAATTGCTCAACGTATTCGCTGGATATGGCATTTGGGGGGCATCGCTGGGTACAGGACTTCTGACCGCCGTGCTTTCTTCGATCATGAACAACATGCCAACAGTGCTCATCGGAGCGCTCTCGATCCATGCAACGGAAGCGACTGGCGTAGTTCATCAAGCCATGGTCTACGCGAACATCATTGGCTGCGATCTTGGTCCGAAAATCACACCTATCGGTAGCCTAGCCACACTGCTCTGGCTACACGTGTTGGCTAAAAAGGACATCACCATCAGTTGGGGTTACTACTTCAAGACCGGTGTGGTGCTCACGCTTCCAATCCTCATTGCCACCCTGAGCGCGTTGGCTTTGCGCCTCAGCTTTTGATTCCAGGAGATCACGATGAAAGTCCTATTCATGTGCACCCACAACAGCTGCCGGAGCATCTTGTCCGAGGCGGTGTTCAATCACCTTGCCCCTGAAGGAATGGAAGCCGTCAGCTCCGGAAGCTTCCCAAGTGGCCGGGTAAATACGCGAGCGATTCAAACGCTCAAAGCTGCTGGTATCCCTACTGAAGGCCTTAGCAGCAAAGCATCCGATGCATTTGAAGGGTCGCCACCAGACATCGTGATCACCGTCTGCGATCGCGCTGCCGGCGAAGCGTGCCCGATTTTCTTCGGCCCGGCGCTCAAAGCCCACTGGGGGTTGGCTGATCCATCCGAAGCTACGGGTTCGGAAGCGCAAGTCGAGGCGGCATTCCAGCAAACCCTGAGCAAAATCCAGGAGCGGGTAAACGCCTTCATTTCGTTGCCTATCGATACCTTGAGTACTGAAGACCTTAAAACTGAGCTAGCCCGCATCGGCACGTTGTAGGCCATGTCCCGCTGGTGCCAGGAGTCACTATGAAAGACCATTTCCCAAACATCGAAGCAGATCTCATCGACGTCCCAAGCATGGAACGACTCACTCCTCGTGAGCCGTCCACGCATAAACCGCGCATCCTTCTGATCTACGGGTCGACCCGCGAGCGTTCGTTCAGCCGGTTGGTTACCCAAGAAGCAGCTCGATTGCTGGAGCACTTCGGTGCGGAAACACGAATCTTCAACCCGTCAGGATTACCACTGCCTGATGATGCTCCGGATACCCACCCCAAAGTCGCGGAACTCCGCGAGCTGATGCAGTGGTCGGAAGGACAGGTGTGGTGTTCACCTGAGCGTCATGGGTCAATGAGCGCCGTCTTTAAAGCTCAGATCGACTGGGTGCCTTTGGCGATGGGCGCGGTACGTCCGACCCAAGGTAAAACCTTGGCAGTCATGCAGGTTTGCGGCGGCTCTCAGTCTTTTAACGTGGTGAATCAGTTGCGGGTACTGGGTCGCTGGATGCGCATGGTGACAATCCCCAATCAGTCCTCAGTGCCCAAAGCGTTTACCGAATTCGACGAGGATGGGCGTATGAAGCCTTCGTCCTACTATGATCGCCTGGTCGACGTAATGGAGGAACTGATGAAGTTCACCCTGCTATTACGTGACCGTCAGGATTACTTGGTAGACCGTTACTCGGAACGCAAAGAGTCGGCTGAAGAGCTGTCGAAACGGGTAAATCAGCGCTCCATTTAAACATCTATCAAATAAACACTCAGGGTACGTTGATGAAATGATGGTCGGTGACCGGCACCACGATGCTTGCCGGTCACCGACAGCATTAGTAACTCATTTCTTTATGGAGACAATCGTTCCTTTACCTCCCTCGACCCGAAAGGTGAATGACACACGATCTCCTACCTTCAACCCTGCCAACTGATCATCCGATACGGAAAAGGCCATGGTCATCGGCGGCCATTGAACAGCTGGAACGGCACCGTGAGCGAGTGTCACGGTATGTTTCGCAGGATCAATGGCCTTGATCGTGCCCTCGGCATTGGCGACAGCCATCTGCTTTGACTCCTGCTTCATTTCCATGCCTTCCATACCGTCCATTTTCATTGCTGACGTATCTTGTGCATGGGCAGCGAAAGAGAGCACAACCGCAGTGCTGGCAACTGTAATAAGGGTCAGTTTCATACGACATTTCCTTTCAGAGTTACGGGTTTGCTAGGTAGATTTCGACGACGCATTAAGCGATAGGCCGCCGGGATGACAAACAGGGAAAGCAAGGGCGCGGTTACCATGCCGCCGACCATTGGCGCGGCAATTCGGCTCATCACTTCGCTGCCGGTCCCACTGCCCAACAGTATGGGCAACAGGCCCGCGATGATGACAGCCACAGTCATAGCTTTGGGACGCACCCGCTGCACAGCGCCTTCACGAATCGACGCCACTAGTGCACGTTCAGAGTTATCGCCAATGTCTAAACGTTCGGCCCAAGCATTCTTCAGGTAGAGCAGCATAATCACGCCAAACTCCGCAGAAACTCCGGCTAGTGCGATGAAGCCGACCCCCGTTGCCACCGACAGATTGAAACCTAGCAAATAGAGGAACCATGCCCCTCCGGTGAGAGCAAAAGGGAGTGTGGCCATGATCAACAAGGCCTCATCGAATCGAGCGAATGTCAGGTAAAGCAGCACGAAGATGATCAATAGCGTGGCCGGTACGACCAGTTTGAGTCGTGCGTTAGCTCTTTCGAGAAACTCGAACTGCCCCGAGTAGCTCAGGCTCATACCAGGCTGCAACTTGACCTGTTGATTGACGACCTGACGAAGATCGGCGACCACGGAGGCAATGTCACGACCACGCACATCGATGTACACCCAGCCCGAAGGCCGCGCGTTCTCGCTCTTGAGCATTGGTGGACCGTCAGTGATCTTGATTTTTGCCACAGTACCGAGGGTGATCTGGATGCCTGACGATGTGTAGATGGGCAATTGTTCCAAGGCTCCCGGTGAGTCACGCCACTCTCGCGGATAACGGACGCTGATCGGAAAACGTGCGAGCCCCTCAACGGTCTCCCCGATATTTTCGCCTCCGATAGCACCGGCCACGATGGACTGCACATCAGCGATATTCATGCCGTAGCGGGCGGCTGCATTACGATCGATATCCACATCGATGTAGCGGCCACCGGTCAGGCGCTCGGCCAACGCGGAGCTGACACCCGGCACATTCTTGGCTGCCTTTTCAACCGCCTGTGTGACCGAATCGATTTCCGTCAGGTTAGTGCCGGCAACTTTCACCCCGATGGGACTTTTGATCCCTGTGGCCAGCATGTCGATGCGGTTGCGAATCGGGGGTATCCATATATTGGTCAGGCCAGGCACGCGTACCACGCGGTCCAGCTCCTCCACCAATTTTTCCTGGGTCATGCCTGGGCGCCATTGCTCTTGGGGTTTGAACTGAATTGTGGTTTCAAACATTTCCAACGGCGCTGGATCGGTAGCGGTCTCAGCACGACCGGCCTTACCGAAAACGTGTTCAACTTCAGGGACTGTTTTGATTAGGCGATCGGTCTGTTGCAGCAGTTGTGCAGCCTTCTGTGCCGACAACCCCGGCAGGGCTGAAGGCATGTAGAGCAGATCCCCTTCGTCCAGTGGTGGAAGGAACTCCCCACCCAAGCGAAACATTGGCCATAGCGCACTGACAAATACCAACAGCGCCACCAGCAGAGTGGTTTTCGGACGACGCAGAACTGCGTCCAACGCGGGTTGGTAGATCCGTATCAACCAGCGGTTTAATGGGTTCTGTTGCTCACTCGGAATTCGTCCCCGAATCCAGTAACCCATCAACACCGGCACCAACGTGACCGACAATCCCGCAGCTGCCGCCATGGCGTAGGTCTTGGTAAACGCCAGTGGGCCAAACAATCTTCCTTCCTGAGCCTCCAACGTGAACACCGGAATGAACGACAGAGTGATGATCAACAGACAAAAGAAAAGCGCGGGGCCGACCTCGGCCGCTGCATCGGTCATCACATGCCAATGCTGCTCACCCTTCAACTCCTGCCCAGGATGAGAGGTGTGCCAGGATTCTATTTTTTTGTGTGCGTTTTCAATCATCACCACTGCGGCATCGACCATGGCACCGATAGCGATAGCGATCCCACCCAAGGACATGATGTTGGCGTTGATGCCCTGGTATCGCATGACAATGAATGCAATCAACACCCCCACAGGTAGCGAAATGATTGCCACCAAGGATGAGCGCAGGTGCAAGAGGAAGATCCCGCACACCAGGGCAACGACGATGAACTCTTCCATCAGCTTGTAACTGAGGTTGTCTACTGCGCGGTCGATCAGCTTGCTGCGATCGTAGGTTGTGACGATTTCTACGCCTGCTGGGAGACTGCTTTTCAGCTCATCCAGTTTGCTCTTCACCGCCGTAATGGTCTCGCGAGCATTCTTACCGCTGCGCAAAATCACCACCCCACCGACGGTCTCGCCTTCCCCGTCAAGTTCAGTGATGCCTCGTCTCATTTCCGGCCCAAGCTGAATCGTGGCGACATCGCCAAGGCTTACAGGCACACCGTCTGACTCCAACTTCAGCGGGATCGTCCGAAAATCGTTGAGCGTCTTTAGATAACCCGAAGCTCGCACGATAAACTCGGTTTCGGCCATTTCCAGCACGGCACCACCGGTTTCCTGATTGGCCTTGCCGATGGCTTCAGTCACCTGTGCCTGAGTGATCCCGAGATTGGCCATCTTGAGCGGATCGAGCTGTACTTGGTATTGCTTGACCATGCCGCCCACGGTGGCCACTTCCGCAACATTGGGCAGCGTCTTGAGTTCAAATTTCAGGAACCAATCTTGAAGCGCACGAAGTTGCGCGAGATCGTGCCCACCAGTGCGATCCACCAGTGCGTACTGATAGATCCAGCCCACTCCCGTAGCATCCGGCCCCAATGCGGGCTTTGCGCTAGCTGGCAACCGGCTTTGTATTTGACTCAAATACTCCAGCACCCGAGAGCGAGCCCAGTACAAGTCCGTACCGTCTTCGAACAGCACGTAAACAAAGCTGTCGCCGAAGAAGGAGTACCCGCGCACGGTCTTGGCTCCAGGTACTGAAAGCATGGTAGTGGCCAGCGGATAGGTGACCTGATTCTCGACAATCTGCGGTGCTTGTCCCGGATAAGGGGTACGGATGATCACCTGTACATCGGAGAGATCCGGTAGGGCATCGATGGGCGTATTCTGAACTGACCAGATGCCCAAAGCTGTGACGAAAAGTGTCGCCAACAGCACCAAAAAGCGGTTGGCAACAGACCAACGGATGAGGGCAGCGATCATGGCTGACCTCCCGTTTTATCTAGACGCTCGACACGCAATCCATCGTCGGTTTGGCTCACCGCGACCCGAACCTTGTCGCCCGTTTTCAGACCCTGAATCAGGGTCGGATTGGCAAGTGGAAACGTCATCGTCATGCCCGGCATGCCCAGTGTCTTGAAGGGGCCGTGGGCGAGTGTGACTTCTTTATCGTCGATTTCGACGATCTGCCCATCTGCCTCATGCAAACTTAAGGCTGCTGCGATACGAGGTGGTTCGTCTGCTGAACTGGCCACGATACCCTTGAGACTGGCCTCCGAGTCGAGCAGAAATTGCCCCGAGGTAACTACCTTCTGACCTTCATCCAGACCTTTAACGATTACTGTCTTGCCACTGCTTTCCTGCCCGAGCTGCACTTCAACGGGGCGATAACGGCCAGCATCTTCGGCTAGCATCACCAAGGCACGTCGACCCGTGCGAATGACCGCCTCGCTCGGCACCCACAACACACTCTGCTCAGTTGAGCTGCTCAAGCGCACTTGCGCCGTCAAACCGGGCCTTAGGCGGCCGTCTGGATTGGGTAGTTCGACCCGTACGCGCAGGGTACGGCTGTCCGCATTGGTGTCCGGCAGAATTGTGCTGACAGTGCCATTGACCTTGGTCCCAGGGAAGGCCGGCAACTGCGCCTCGACCTTTTGCCCCTCGGCGATGGTGCCCGCGTCGGATTCAGGAACGGACACCGCCAGCCAGATACTGCTCAGACCATTGACTCGCGCCAGCGTCTCGCCCGCCGCGACGGTCATGCCTATGCGCAGGTTGAGCTCTTGCAGCACCCCGCCAATCGGGCTGGTCAACGTCAGATAAGGTTGGATCTTACCGCTACGTTCGACCTGGGCAATCACTCCCGGCGGCATTCCACTGAGCCGTAAGCGCTGCCGCGCGGCGGCGAGCAAGTCGCGATCACCGTTGTTTTTCAGGGCCAGGAACTCAGTCTGAGCCGCCGCCCACTCGGGCACCAGAATATCCGCCAGCGCCGCATTGGCTTTGAGCAGATCACCGGGTGCATGGGCGTAGACCCGCTCTACAAAGCCTGGAGTACGGGCTTGGATAACCGCGACATCCCGTTCGTTAAAGGCGAGGATGCCACTCACATCAAGGCTGGACGCAAACACTCCACGGCTGACCATCGCCGAGCGCAGACCGAGATTCTGCGCCACGCTCGGATCGATGCTGACCGTCGCTTGATCGTTGCCGCCACTGGCGTATTGTGGAACCAGCTGCATGTCCATGAAAGGCGATTTACCCGGTTTGTCGAACTTCTGTTGGGGATACATCGGGTCATACCAATACAGTGCTTTGCGTTCATTTGGTGCGTTTAGATTTTGCTCAGGCGAAGCGCCCTTCACTTCGCTGACGCGTTGAAGCGCCAGCCAGTAACCACCGGCGATGCCCACTGCCATGGCAACGCCTGCCAACAACACCCCACTCTTTTTAAGGCTCATTGGCTGGCCTCTCCATACGCAAAATACAGTCGTGCATTGGTCAGTGCTCGCTGTTCCTCCACTTCGACTTGTTTGAGGCGAGCCTCGATGAGTTCACGTCGGGCGGCGACAACCGCATTCAAATCGCCTTTACCGGCGCGATAGCTAGCCATGCTGAGTTCGACTTTTTCTTTGGCCAGCGGCAGCAGACTTTGCGCATTGCGCTGGACCGCACGATTGAGCCGTTCATAGTCAGCCAGTTCACTTTCCAGTTGTTCGGTATGCTCGCGTGACAAGGCTTCGCGCTCGGATTCGAGTTGGTTGACTTCGGCTTCCCGGGCGGCAATTTTGGGGTTCTGCCGGGTCTGCGGAGAAAGCGGCAGATCCCAGGAAAGTTGCACGCTGACCATGTCGCCGAACTGCCGATCACGGTGCTGATAATCCACCTCCCAACTCCAATCGGACTTTTTCTCCGCCTGCGCCTCGCGCACCTTGGCTTGTGCTTCACGGGTCATCGGCCCGTACGCGGCCAGCTCGGGATGGTGTTGCAGCTTATGGGGCAAGCCTGGCGTATCGATCGGCCACTGCGGAAGACTTCCCGCCGGCGTTGCGTTGGCGGCCGGACCAATCCAGCGTTTCAACGCCGCGCGCGCCTGAGCACGCTGGCGTATCAGATCGTCCTGCTGCTCGGCCAGTTGCGCCGCTTCCTGCTTCGGTGTCACGGCATCGGCCGGTTGTGCGCGACCGCCGGCAATTTGCGCACGGACGGTGTCGCTCAGCAGGCGGTTCTCCTTGTAGAAGTCCTGGAACAGCGCGTCTTTGCGTTCGATTGAATAGCTGCTGATCCAGGCCAGCGCGGTGGCTTGGCGCACGTTCAGGCGTTCGACCTGACGCTCGGCAGCGGCACGTTCAACCCCTGCTTTGGCCACCTCGATCCGCGCCCTGCGCTTGTCACTATTGGGCATGTCTTGCCTGACCCCGACCATTTGCATGGTCATGAAGTCATCATTGACGCTCCAGCGATCTGGGCCGCCTATGGGATAGTTCTGCAGACCGGCGAGCAACTTCGGGTCAGGTAGCTCACCCGCTGGAATGGCCGCACTGCTGGCAGCCAGAATCTTTGCGTCATGTGCAGACAGCGACGGCACGGTGTTTTCGGCCAGCCGCAAGGCTTCGTCGAGCGTCAGCGAGGTAGCGAAGCTCGGCAAGGCCAGTACGCTTGCCGCCAGGCCGACCACTAGGGACCAACCTGTGCAAAAGCACTTGGGGTTCATGTTTGCGATTCCTGTGATGATCCGCTGAGCGCGTCAAAAGGCCTGCGCACAGCCAAGCCATCCCGTTAAAACAGGATGAGGTTCAATAACGGACAAGAATCAGACGCGGGGTGGTCGCCATACCCCGGATGGGGTGGGCAAAGGAACGGAATCGCTGGAAAAGGCCAGCACGACGGGGCTGAACAGAGTCACGGGCGGCTTGACGATCGAAACCTGCAGCATCCCGCCCGTCTTGCACTCCTGACCCGGTTTGCAGGGTTTCCCATGCTCGGTCGGGCTCTTCATGTCATTGCAACAATCCATGCCCATGTCGTCCATCATCACCATGCCCGTGGCTTTCATCGGGCACGGTTCTGTCGGTGCCTGCACCCCCGCCATCCCGCTGAGGGGAAGCGCCAGGCTGATCACAAAAATAAGACAAAACCGCAGGTAGCGTTTCATGGGGTTGGAGTGTAGCCGTCAGAATTGGCGCGAACAATTAATTAGACACAGGCTTTCAGCTAGCGCATGCAAGCCGCTTGATAACGCGCGATATAAGCCCATCAGCATTAAGCCTGCGTTATTTTGTTTTGACGCAAGACGCCCTATCTTCAGGGAAAAGCGATTCTCACGAATCGGCTGCGGCTGGATTACGATGACATGCCCTCAGCCACCTGAATCAGCATTTCTTCGACTAGATGTGTGCCAATAGTTGTAGTGAGCATCGCCGATGGGCTCTCTCCCACAAAACGGGCTTTGGGTTTTGAAAGCCATCGTTTGGCCTTCTCTTTGTCACCGAAGATCACCTCGGCCATTGCAGTAATGTGTCCAAACCGGAACAGGCGGTCGCTCTCATGCAACGTTAAGAGCTGATTGGCTGCCAATTTTTTTTTGAGCGTTTTGGGTTGAATGATTCTGTCGCGTTCTTCGTCGCTTAGGGTTCCATCATCACAGAGCACATTGATCAGGCTGGCCGAGAAGCCAGCTACAATCACGTCGTGAATGTCCAGATCCGAAGCATTGACCGAGATATGAAGAAGCGCCTCCAGACGCGTGCGGTAAGCATGATAGACATCATGACGCAGGACGCCAGCAAACATTGGCCGCACTGATGTTGCGTTGTCCAGGGGCATCAGCACTAATGTGCCATTCGCTACCGTTAGCTCCAGGTCGTCCCCAACACCTAACCCCATTTGGTCAAGCAATTCTGGAGGTAGGTCAATGATGATGTCGCCAGTACCGTCCTCAGTATTCTGGCACTTAACTATCCAACGCTCGCTCATGATTGTCCGGCCCTCATCCGCGATTAGAGAATGACACACATCATTATGCTCGGGCGCAGAGCTGACCAAAGGAACGTGCACTCCTCTAGTAGACATGCACTGCCGCTGCTCGAACGCCGGATAGCGAGTAAAACAGCAAAAAATGGGTCAATGGCTTTGCCGCCTTTCCACCGTCACATGGTTACGAGCTTGATCTGGCAACTACACGAAAAGGATATGACATGAACCCTGTTGAGCTTTATGTTTCCGTCGACGTCGAGACTTCTGGACCTATACCAGGCGAATACAGTCTGCTTTCCATTGGAGCCTGCCTTGTAGATCAACCTGCCACATCCATCTATCTTGAGCTACGGCCTGACAGCCCAAAACACGACCCAGAAGCACTGGCAGTATCGGGGCTGAGTCTGGAGAAGCTGGAGCGCGAAGGACTCACTCCGCAACAGGCGATGCTGACATTTGGTGAATGGCTGAAATCTTCCTGCCAAACGGGGCAGAAGGTCATTTTCGTAGGACTCAATGCACCGTTTGACTGGTCATTCGTCAACTACTACTTCCATAAATACTTGGAAACCAACCCCTTTGGTTTTACCGCTATCGACATGAAGGCCTACTTCATGGGAGCTGTAGGTTGCAGCTGGCAGGAAACAAAATCATCCAAGATGACCGCTGCGCTGAAGCCGCTCAGCGAACCGAACCATAACGCATTGGATGATGCTCGCTTTCAGGCAGAGCTCTTCGCACTAATGCTGGCGGGTAAAGGTAACCTCTGACGTGCCTCCCATGGCACCGACTTGAAGCTTATCTGAGCCAGGTTGCCTCAACATATCTGCCGCCCCTGAACGACCACGCCTTGATGCCTTCTGGTTTTTCGGACTTGCCAACGATAACGGCTATTGGGTGCGGCAGATCCTGCGTGTA
>Ga0209281_1001341_pt1 | contig 15359 bp, 13 predicted proteins | sample MedtruBG_FD_187514 | JGI IMG/M metagenome (GOLD analysis project Ga0209281, IMG submission 187514) | Root nodule microbial communities of legume samples collected from California, USA - Medicago truncatula BG (SPAdes) (version 2) | ecosystem: Host-associated > Plants > Roots > Nodule | place... | reverse complement strand
CATGCTGCTGCTGATAACGCTGAAGATAATCGAGAAACGGCGTGTAATTACCGTTACGCGCCTGTTGAATCTGTTGCTCATAAACGGATTCAGTCGCCTGAGCCAGAACAGGAAAGAGGAATAACAGGAACAATAATGTTGGGGTGCGATAAAAGAATAACGTATTGAAGCGAAGCGATCTTTCCATATCTATTTGCCATTTGTTTATCGTGAATCCATTGCATAACACGGCCGCCTTTAAACTCAGCGTTAAAGGCCATAAATGAGAACATTAAATCTAAATGCAGTGATGTTGTGGGATACTTACCTAAAGGTAATTATGGATCCTTATCTCAGGGGATTGGGTGAAAGCTAATGTACACCTGATATGTTGCCTGATAAATATGTTGAAAAGCGGGTTTATCGTTTTGAGATAATTCTGTATCGAGCGGTTTTTAACGTTTTTATTGAATTGACTATTTATTTGTAACTCATTGAAAGTTATTTATTTTATTTTTATTGTGACAGCCTGTTATATATTTTTTATGCGGTTTTGCTGTGTCAATTAAAGTACTTTCTGGTACATATTTGGGAAGTTTCATGACAAAAATTCTTAATGTTTAGAGAAGTGACTTTTCTGCGATTGTTTTTTATTTATAATTAATGGCGGCCATTGAATGATAGTCTACAGGAAGTCTTTCTCATCAATGTCTGTATTGAGGGATATCCAAAGCCAGAATACATTTATCGTTAAAATAACAGCGCTATAAAACGAAGGCGGCCTTCTTTCTGAAGGATCGTTCTTGCTTTAATCTAAAAGGGATGGTTAGTGGCAACTTCAATAGTGTTAGTGACTCAGGATCGCTACCTTGTGAGGGGGATGCGGATTTTTTTTCCGGATATTATCCTGCTCGACAAGATTGACAGAAACATATTTGATAACGGTGCAGATGAATATTCTGTGTTGATTGATAGTCGTGCTCCGCTCCGTTTATATGATTACCTGATACGCCATCCGGCCAGAACGAAAAAAACAATCTGCTGCGTTATGCTTGATATGCGACACCGCGAGGAGAATCTGCTCAGTATGAAGTTATTTATGAACACGTCGCTCACCGCGCCAGATATGGCCTCGCTGTTTAATCTGATTCTTAATATGAAGGGCAGACGCCTGACCACGAGGTGGCTACTTAATTTACGGCCGGGCACGCACGAAGCGATCATGTTGCGGTTGCTGAGGGCAGGGATGTCGATGGAAGCCATTGCCGAGGAGCTGAATACGTCGGTGAAAAGCCTCTATCGCAAACGAACGACGCTCTCGGAACGCCTGGGAGTGGAGAACTTCAACGAGGCGTGTTTGTTTATCTTTAAAAACAAACTGCTGGACGCAGGTGGGAACGATCCCTGAATTCCTGAGTGCCCAAAAGCAAGAACCCGCCACAAGTGCGGGTTCTTTTAATAGAAATGATTCAGAACGACCAGCGCAGATTCGCGTTAACCGAGTTGACGCGGGTATCCGCACCATATTGCCCCTGATAACCCACATCCAGCGTCGCCGCTCGAGACAGCTGTACGCTCACGCCGATATCACCCACCATCACGTCCTCATCCACGGCCTGACCCTGAGTAATGAACGTGTCGCTGCCCGCAAACGCCATGCGCGAAGAGGTGTTCTTATCGCCATAGGCGTGCTGCCAGCCCAACGAACCGTAGAGGTTAACGTTCTTCGGTAGCTCGGTCACACCGCGCACCCCGAGGGTGGAATAGAAGGTGTTCATCGTTTCGTTACGTACGCTCAGCGCGGCGGCACCGCCGTCTTCCCTGAAGCTGTCGGTATGCAGTCGGACGTACGATAAATTGACGAACGGCTCAATATTCATATCAGGCTGGCCGAAACGGTAGCCCGCTTCGGTGAACGCCAGCAGCGAGTTGGCGTCGTAATCCGACTTCAGACGATCCGAGAAGCCGCTGAAATCAACAGTGCGCTCGCCTTCGATCTTGTGCCAGGTATAACCCAGCGCGCCGCGCAGGGAGAACGCATCCTGTTGACCCGCTGCATACAGGCCAAGATGGTAGTTGTCGGTATCCGTTGAGGAACGACGGCTATCGACGTCGTAATCACCGCGGCTGTAGCCGAAGTAGCCACCAACACGCACGTTATGATCCGCCAGCTTGCGATCTGCCCCCAGCAGGAAGCCGGTGGTATTGCCATCCAGCTTGCCCACGTTACCGTCGCCGTTGTTTCGGCTCCATGAACTGAAGGTCTGACCCCAGACGCCGTTATTTTGCGGCTCCGGCTGCTGCACCAGCGACATCGCTAACGGTGGTATCGGCAGGCTGTCGTTATCAAATGCGCGCTGCATACGCTGGTTTAACACGTTAAACACCTGCGTGCTGCCCGCGATCAGGTTGGACTGCATTGACGGATAAACTTCACCGGACAGCTGGTTGAACGCCTCGCGCGCTTCCGGCGCGCTCAGCACCAGCAGCGAGTTGTACAGCGCCAGCGACGGGCCGCTTTGCGTCAGCGTGGAGAGCGCACCGGCGGTATTCCACTGGTTGCTGCTTTTGGCCACGGTCTGGAAAATGCCCGGCTTGCCGCTGCCCGGGTTTTCACCGCCAGGATTCTCACCGCCCGGGTTTTCGCCTCCGGGATTTTCGCCTCCGGGATTCTCACCTCCCGGATTTTCGCCTCCAGGATTCTCGCCGCCGGTCTCTTTCTGGGCGATGGTCAGATCGACGGCGTTGGTGCCCTGCTTCAGCGCCACGTCCAGGAAGGCAGATTTGGAGATCGCCCCCGCGAACTGACCGTCAATTCCCCCGTCCGAGGTTAAAATGCGATAGCTTTGGCCCGTTTTGTAGCTGGTTTGCGGGTCCAGCGCGGTGACCTGTACTTTAGCCTGGTCGCTGATGGTGGTTTTGCCCGATACCAGCAGCTGGTCGCTACGACCATCTCCGGCAATATCAACATCATAGAAGGATTCGCCGACAAAGTTCAGATAGCGTTTCAGCGTCAACGTACCGATATTGCCGTCACCGGGCGAGATATGCCCGCCGGACAGGATCTCGGTCTGGCCCAGCGTGCCGTTCCCCCCAAGCGTGCCGCCGGCTTTGATTGACGCGGCGCTGCTGTAGCCCAGCCCGTTGCTAACGTCGGATCCCGCCGTCGCGTTGAGGATCAGCGTTCCGCCGTTCTCGGCGCTAAGGGTCTGAATATCAAAAATATCGTCTTCTGGCTGGGTGTTGATATTGCTGGCAATAATGACTTTGCCACCGCGCGCGGTCACGTTCGCCTGCAGGGCTGAAAGATCGCCGTTTAGCGTTGTCTGCCCGGAGGTATTGATCACCTCACCTTCACCGCTCATCGTGTTGCTGAAGACGTAATTTCCGTCGGTATGGTTGAAGTAGACATAGCTGCCGAACAGCCCGCCACGCAGGCTGATTGCCGTATTCGCATCGAGAGTACCCGCGCCACCCGCTGTGCCAAGCGTTGGCTCAGTTAAACCCGTGCCGGTGTCCATATTGCCGCGGCTGCCGATGATGAGCGCACCCCGGTTCGAACCGGAACCCGAAGTCCCCACGATCAGCGTATTGCTACCAGCGGAAAATGAACCGCCGTCAATCACAGACAGCACGCCATTGCCATAATCGCCCACGCTCACGCTGCTAACGCTGGTAAAGCGTGAGTCTTTGCCCGCAATAACCAGCTCGGCGGTTTTACCCGCCCCGGAGACGCCCGCCACCTGCGCGCCGCCAACGTTAACCGTTCCACCGTTCAGCACGTCCAGATCGCCATAAAGCGTCAATGTACGGCCAACATTCCACTGTGAACCGCTCCCCGTGACGGTGGCTTTCGGGCTCAGCGTGTCGGTTTCACCCGGCCCGGTACCGTTGCCGATGCGCGCATCGTAGGCGGTGCTGAGCGCCGCGCCGTCTTCAATCGCCAGCGTGGAGCGTGCCCCCAGATCGGTGCCTACGCTGAGAAAATTACTGGTCACGCGAGAACCCGCACCCGTGGCGATAAGGTGGCTGTCGTAGCCGCGGGTGGTGCCGACAACGATCTCCTTCGCGCTCGCCAGCGCGCCCTCTTCGACACGCAGGGTGCCGAGGCCAAGATTAAGGTCACCGCGCAGGACGTACTGATCGTTCACCGCGTTAAGCTCAGCGTTTGGCCCACGAACCGTGACGACGCTTTCATAAATTTGGCCATCGAACAGTCGACCGATATTGATGTTATAGGCGGTGATTTTGCCATTATCGATCAGCAGGTTTCCGCGTTGATTACGTCCAACGTAAACATCTCCGGTGTAACCCAGCGTTTCGGTAATACGCGCGTCGCCATCAAAAATTGCATCGGCTGCACGTGCGAAATCGGCAGGTGAAAGCAGTAACAGCGGCGCGGAAAATAGAGCGAGGTAAAGTCTGGAAAGCGGCGTCTTAACCGCTAAAGCATGCGATGTAGAGTTATTCACGGGCTATCTCCGTACTCATTAGCGTGATGTCTGGAAAATCGTTTTTATGAAAACTCAGATACGTCAGAAAATATAAAAGGCGTTATTTATGTACGCCTTTTGATTTGAAGTTAATTATTTATGAGTGACGACAGGGGTACAGGTTGGCGCGCTGAGTGTCGGTGCGGATCCTAAAATCCCAGGCATCATCATTGATGAGCAATCGAAAATACGCCCTTTTTCCGTCGTGGCGCGATAAGACAGCTTTTGTCCACCCAGTGCGTCCGGCTGGGCGCCATTTACATTGGTCACGGTTATTTCATCTGATGAGCCTAGCCCCAGCATTTTAGCGGTCTCCGCCTGCAGGAGTGGAATAGCCTGATCGGTTTTCAGCGTGGAACAACCGGTTAGCATCAACGTAACGGTTAAAAAGACGAGAGGTTTTTTCATAAATTATCCTTGATATCCAATCAGTTAATTTCACTGATTGTATTTATGTTTTCATTTACTCAAATCAGCGAATAATATATTTCCCTTTCCTAATCGAAAAAACCCTCCTAAAGTAGGGTGGGTAGATAATAATTCATCTGTACTCTCAGATATGCGAAGGTTAAAGGAGGACCCTTTGGGACAGAATTATGCGTTGGTCGTTGATGACCATCCATTGGTAGCTAGCGGCATCGCCAATTATCTGATTACACATTGCCAATTTAAGCAGGCGTATGTGGTGACGAATGAAGACGATTGCTACCGTCAAATTAGGGATAATGGCCCACCACGTTTGCTGGTAATCGATTTTTGGCTCTCGTCCGGAACGGCGTTGAAATTACTCAAAGAAGTGAAACAACTTTACCCACAGATACGACTCCTGGTGGTCAGCGGGGATGACAATAATGATCTCTGGCGGAAAGTTCATGCCGCCGGGGGGCACGGTTTTGTATTGAAAAGCGAACCGCCTGAAATGTTCTCACAGGCCGTTTTCGCACTCACTAATAATTTGACGTGGTTCCCTGATGGAAGCGAAATTTCCGTTCAGTCGAATAATGAGAAGTTAAGTAAATTTAACTTAACGCCGCGGCAAATAGATGTATTAAATATGATTATGCGTGGCCTGCCAAATAAAAGAATCGCCGCACAGCTTTCAATTTCTGAGCCCACGGTCAAAGAACACATCAGCAATATATTGAAAAAGATAGGTGTTAACAGCAGGGTAGAGGCCATCACGCTTCTGCATGGCAAGCAGGAACCGTCGGAATGAGGTTTTTCCAGAGCTTACAGAACGAGGGTATCTCTCCTCCGGCGCAGATCCGTTTGCTAAACAACACCTTTCTGCGGCTGGTGTTTAGCTTTAGCGCGGTGCCCTTTGTCGGGATCCCTTTCGCCATCTGGATTTATATGCTTGGGGATGACCTCGGCCCAACGATTACCTGGATAATCATTTATCTGCTATGTGCAGTGGCGATACGAATATTGCATCGACGCTATCAGCGCGAAGCGAAAGACAATATTGAAAAGGACGTGCTGCGTCGCTGGCTTCCGCGTATTAATAATATCGCCTTTGTCCACGGGCTGGGCATTTCATCACTCTATTTAATTACCCCGCAGACGCAGAACTTTGACTTTTTCCTGCTCCTTAATATCAGCATCGCCGCTATCGTCGCCGCCAATGCGACGCATCTGACGCCGGTCATCAGCACTTTTACGCGCTTTTTCTTCGCCTCCTGGGGGGTGCTGAACCTCGGCATTATCTGGCGGCTGGATGAGTTAATGTTCATCGTGCTCATGCTGAATCTGCTTTACGGCTTCGCGATTTACCGCCATGCATTAACTTCACACGCTTTCTTTATACAGCAAGCGCTTCTTGAGGAAAAAAGCTCGCGCCTGGCGGAACAGTTTCGTCAGGCCAAAGAGGACGCGGAGCAGGCTCTGCTGGATAAAAATCAGTTTCTGACAACCGCCAGCCACGATCTGCGCCAGCCCGTGCACGCCATGGGTTTTCTGATCGAAGCCATTCTCCACCGAAACCGGGACGATAGCCTGACGCCGCAACTCCTTGACCTGCAGCAGAGCGTTCGTTCGGTACATTTAATGCTCAACTCTCTGCTCGATCTCAGCAAAATTGAATCCGGGAATGTCCTTTCTGCCCCGACCAAAGTGGATATCGGCGCTCTGCTTGACTCGGTGATCACGCTGTTTCGCGAAGAGGCCAACAGCCGTGCCCTGCGACTGTCTACCCGTCGACCCAAACGCCGCATCTACGTGACAGGCGATCCGCTGCTGGTGCGACAATCCCTGATTAACCTGATTCAAAACGCCCTTCGCTACACGCTACAGGGGGGCGTACTGGTCGCCATCCGGCCACGCGGTGAGGAGTGTATGGTAGAGGTGTGGGATACGGGTGTCGGTATCGCCGATGACGAGAAAGGTAAAATCTTCTCACCTTACTACCGCCCTGAGCTGGCATGGAAGATTGACAGCGCCGGACACGGACTGGGACTGGCCGTAGTGGCCCGTTGTGCCAAGCTGATGAAGGTGAAGTACGGGATGCAATCCATTGAAGGTAAAGGCTCACGCTTCTGGATGCGCTTCACTCAATATGCTGGCGAAGACATCGCGCTGGACACCCAACCCGCCTGTGATAGCACCGCCACGCCGGTACGCTATGCACCGCTGCACGGTTCCTGCCTGGTCGTCGATGACGATCCGCTGGTGACGTCTGCCTGGGAGAGCCTGATGAGCGTATGGGGAATCAACGTGCGCTGCGCGGCCTCCGCTGAAGAAGCGTTCGCCATAATCGACGAGGGCTTTAAGCCGTTCGCCGTGCTGTGCGACCAGCGTCTGCGATCCGGTGAAAGCGGCTTCGACGTTCTTAAAGCGCTTTTTGAACGTCTGCCGGATATGAGCGGCGCGATAGTCAGCGGCGAATTTAATTCACCGGTTCTGCTGGAGGCAGAGCAGGAGGGGTACCTGGTGCTGCGTAAGCCTCTGGAGCCAGCTAAATTGTATGCGCTGCTGACGCAGTGGTCGGAATGTCGTGGATATAAATAAGTTGAAGTCCTTTCGGTTCGGTGCCTTTTAAAGCGTTGTAATGACATCTGCGTTACGCGTGTTGTATACTTAATATCCATTGAACAGAGGAGGACAACACCATGCCAGCTGCAAACACTATGGCGGTGAAACGCGAAACCCTTAACCTGCGCATCAGGCCTGCCGAGCGAGATCTTATCGATCGGGCAGCGAAAGCGAGAGGGAAAAACCGCACTGACTTCGTGCTGGAAGCAGCCCGCGCTGCTGCGGAAGAGGCACTGATCGAACAACGCATCATAATGGCCGATCCAGAGGCTTATCAGGAATTTCTGGCTCGTCTGGATCAGGCTCCAGCACCTAATGCCGCACTGAGTAAAACTATGCAGACCCCTGCGCCGTGGGAGCGGGAAAAATGATCTCTGCCCCAGAGCCCCTTCGCGCAGGGCATATTCTTACTCCATTTTGCTGTGGGGTAGATTCGATGGATAACTGGCTCAAGCAGCGGGCGATGAAAAATCAGGCCAGTGGTGCATCCCGTACATTTGTCTGTTGTGGCGGAGATTCTAACGTACTGGCTTATTACTCGCTGGCGTCCAGCGCGGTCACAACGAATACCGCACCCGGCCGCTTTCGTCGCAATATGCCCGATCCCATCCCTGTTGTAGTGCTGGGACGCCTGGCGGTAGATCAGTCTCTTCATGGGCAGGGCGTTGGTCGGGCGCTGGTACGCGACGCCGGGCTGCGGGTGATCCAGGTGGCGGAGACCATCGGCATCCGCGGAATGCTGGTTCACGCCCTATCGGATGAAGCGCGGGAATTTTATCTGCGGGTGGGGTTTGAGCCGTCGCCGATGGATCCGATGATATTGATGGTGACGTTAGGGGATTTGGTGGCGAGTATTTAGCATATATAAAGAACTCTTTCGTATTGAATAAAGAGCACTTCCAGTTCGAGCAGGCAACACCATGAATCAAAAGGTACTTCAAAAGGGACCAATGGGCTTTAAGATAACGCCCATTGGTGAAGCATGATATAAAACCGAAAAACGTAATTTATCACTCTGTTTTTTTTTGCATGCCATACCAAAGTACAGCGGGTACAGGAGTTCTAAAATGTCTACAGGCAATAAAATCGAGTATAATTAAACCTGCCTGTGTCGCACTTGACTCTTTGAAAATATTATATCTTTTGTTTTTCCGTAGTTCATCCATTCTCTTCTTGTAATCATTCATATTATCCGGAAAAGCTATTGGTGCCTCGGTCTCACCAGTGAAGGATTGAGCTGGATGAAAGTAAAGGTGTCTATAAAGGTCATTCGTTGGGTGCCATAGCTGGGAGCATATATTTTTATATGAATCTTTTATTCCAGTTAATAATGCGGAATATCCTTCTTCTTTTTCCAGTATCACACACCATCCCATTAAAGTGGGGATAATCCAGGACATGTTTGTTGTTTTTTCTTTTAAATATGCATCATCGCTATTGCATTCCATGCTAATAAGATCGTCAATAGAGTCTGTTGATATCGGATGTTCTCGTCCAATCCTGAGTACGTAGTCCAACCTACAAATTAGTTCTCTAAGCCATTTTTCGACAGCATCCTTTCTCCCCATCAGCGAAAGAAATATTAATCCAAGAGCAATTTCAATGGCATTCTCATCAAGACGTGGCGAACCAGATGCGGGATTGTTTATAATTAACGCACACAAGCTATCGGCAACGATATCGGCATTATGAATCTGAAGCGCACCTCCATTATTATCTTTCCTATGGGCGAGGAAAAAATTATTTAATCCGAGAGTTGCAAGTATACCAATTTGTTCAAATACAGTTATGTTGACCAGTGAACTTTCAGTTGAATATGAAGAAAGAATATATTTTCCATGGAAATATGGCTGAACTTTGGAAAAATATTCAGCTGAAATGTTAATGTAACTTTGCCATATAACTTCAAACGCAGGGAAGTATTTTTCTGGATCTTTTTCAAGATTGATACGGTGCCATACCCATAGTAGACATCGTTCAGATACAAACAAAGCTTGCTTAGTGTTGCCATCCTGTATTGCCCAGTAAGCTAATATATTAGCCGCGAGATAGCAGGTGCGGATTGACTTATCTAGTTCTACTTTATTGATCTCTTTAGTTTTTCTCCCCTCATCATCAAGCATCAGGATTCGTAGTAGTAACCGATGATAATCAATCCGTGAATAATCATTTTCACTAATCAATGATAGCGACTTTCTTAAATCGGTTCTGTCAATATCATTAAATATATGCTCGTTTAACATGTATTTTTCGATAAAAGTGGAAAGCTTATCTGCTCCCCAGAAATCAAACTCATGGGATTTATGATCATCAAGATATCCGGCCCAATTTTGATTTATCTCTTCTTTCATATCACCACTGGTGGATAAAATTATTTTCTTGGGAAGTTTTTTGTGTTTTGGTTGTAAATGATTTCTAAGGTAAACATCAAAAACTTCATTTAAACTCTGTCGTATGGACTGTGGCCCGCAATCCCATTCAGATCTACCAAGATCTTTTTGCTTAATTACAAATATAAATAGTTTTTTTTCTCCATCATCAGGATCTTTACCTATTGCAGCAATATCGACACCATATTGTCTTGTTCCCGTTTGTGTAGTAAATAGAGGAACGATACTCATTGATAATAATAAATTAGGCAATAGCCTGTCGAGTTCATTTCTCTCTTTCAATGTTCGAATATATTGAGAAATTAGTACTTTCATATTGTATCCTTTTTTGCTGTCTTGAACATTGCCAAGCGTAATTCATACCCAACATTGTCCATGACGTACCTTCGCGGAAGAGAATAGCTACTCGAAAATGGGTAAAGATATGATGGTTCACTATAGCCAGTACCAAAGTCATCATTGTAATAAAAAGAACCTATTCCTGCTTTTAGTTGTATGCGGGTAGCTATTTTAAATACAAGCGAATCTTCATTTATAGCCTCTTGGTTTTTGGCCATAACTTTATTCCGTTCTTTTTGAAAGGACAGTACATATGCTGAAGGTGGTTCGAATTCTTTTACTCTTGGATATGTTTTTAGAGAGTTAAGATAGTCTTCCGTACGAACAAGTATTTCGTCATATATTTTTAATAAGCGATTTCTTTTGTTCCTGATTTTATTTTTGCATTCTCGTATTAGCTCAATAACATAGTTTGGATAGTCAATGGCTATTTCATTTGATATGACAGATAATACCATTTTATCGGTTCTTTTATTTGCGTTATCAATATTCAGTAATGATAGTATGGAAGACATTAAATGTTTCTCATTAGTAATATAACCCAGAGTTCTTCGCACCAAAAAAATGAAATCTCTTTCAGTGAAATTATTAATAATTGGAAGGCTATAACTTAATGAATTACTACTATCATTAACCATTAAATATGTGGATAGTAATTGTGAAAACTCAGAGACTTCTGGAGTGTCATCTATAAGTGCCAATGTGAAAATTTCATTCGTTAATTCAATGGATTTAGTAGCTTGATATAAAAAACTCTCTAATTCCTGAGATTTTCTTACTATAGAAGCTTTCTTTATCATTACAAAGAGACAATTAATCAATAAATGATGTTTGGTTTCATCTTCAGTGAGTGATGATAAAATATGGAGTATTAACCCTCTGAGTTCGATATCATCTCCTGAGTTAATACAGATGATATTTATCCAGTCAGGAAAGTCAGCATGAGATTGTAACTTTTTAGCTGTTGCTATTTTTTGGCAAAGCAACGCTATTGTTTTTATATTTTTATCCTTGAGCAAATTAAGGATGACTTCACAAAATTCAGGTATTTTATCTACCGTATTTACGATTGCTTGTATAGCAGCATTGGAAATATCTGTAACCGGAGAAACAATTTTTTCTTTGATGATTAATTTTATTTCATTGTTACGATATTCTATATTATTTACCTCAACAAATCTGCCAAGTATCCACAAGGCTTGAGGAGACAAGATAACGTCACTTTCTTCTATGTCATCGAGCAAAATATCAATAGCTGATGTATAGTTTTCTTTTTTTAGTGAAAATAAGGCAATATTATAGAGGTGAAGAGTTTCTTGTTTTATATCTGAATGAAATTTATTAATTATCTTATGGCATTCTTGAGGGTTATTGGCTAGTCGTTCTCCTAACAGTGTAAACACTCCAGAATATTGATTGTATTTATTGTGAATGGCGGAGAAAAAATTAAACAAAGTATTTATATCTAGATTTTTAGAATGTTTTATAAATTGATCGGCCAGAGACGTAACTTCATATTGGTTACGTTCAGATGCGAGCAGCATCTGCCAAACATTGATTTTATCTTCATATAAACTGAGAAATATACCTGCGGTTGAACGATCATCACGCAAAGTCTTACCCCATATGCAAAAAGCAGTCTGTAGTATGATTTTCTCTGCATCAATGGAATCACTGTCTATTTCTGAGAAATAATGATGGGCAACATAATGATCTCTGTCTTCATAAGATGAAAAGATTAATTTGCCGTCCTTTAGACAGTAACCTTCAGATTTCTCTACGTTTAGAAATGAAAGCTCCTGTTCAGTGAGTTCATACTCCATTTCATCTGAGTTTGACAAAAAAATTTTATAAGCAATATCTTGAACAAGATTATCCTTCATTATCATACCTCCAATAAAGGCAGGATTATGCCTGTAAAGTTTAACTCTATGCTTTATAGCAGAAAAATGGGCTTGACCACCCTCATCAAATCAATGTCCGTGTTTTTTACCGTAAGCATAGTTATGTTTTGTGTGCAGTGGAAGAGGAGAGACTTGGTTTAAGGTACGGGCTGATACATAGAGAACTTGCTTCACCAGCTGTTTTTTTATTTTCTACGATCTATCTTCCATAACCTCGCTTGCTGCTATTGGCTAATTACAGTATCTTTTACCCGCACCTGCAAAATCAGGTGTCGGGCTTGACCTCCTGAAAATTGTTACAGGCGACATATGACGCGCCAGCGTCTTTTTTATGTCGTACGCACGGCTATACCTCAATGGCGGGCCGGGTGGGGGCGTCGTAAGGCGCGCCGGTTTCCTGTAACGCCGGTAAGGTCAACCCTGCTCGGTTCCGCCACCCGTGAGATTGACCTCTCCAGTGGCGGAAATATAAACGTTACAGGAGGATGCCACTATGGCTACTATCCCAACCTCGATTCACCCTTTATTTACCGTTCCCTTCAATCACAAAACCGACTTCACGGAACTCGCGGCCAACTGCGAGCGTTTTAGTGAAGCGCTGGTGGAGTGCCATGATCCTGTGCAGAAAATGGCGTTGTGCGGGCGGCTTTGCGCCTGTCTGGCCTTATTACAACCGACGTTGATGGAACCTGTGCCGGAGTTTTTAAAAGAGAGCCTGACGGTGGATGAAATACCATTGCATGTACCTGCTTTTGAAGTGGAAGCGGACCAGGTGGGGCATTACTGCCAAGTACTGACACAATTGATAGTGAGTGGGTCTCTGACGGTGGAAGCCGAAAGAGTCATCAGTGATTTACTGTATGAACTGGTGGGATATTACGCCGAAACGTTAAAAGCACCGCGTTGGCTAAGAACAAAAGAAGGAAGCATTGAGCTGCTAGATTAGCCCAAAAGCAAAAACCCGCCACGAGGGCGGGTTCTTTAAATAGTGGTGCCGGACTCGGAATCGATGTTCTGCAATTTCATATTGATTTTTATGGTTTATTTTTGATGTGATTATTTTTATACCCTCAATTGTACCCTCGGTCCGTATTTGTCGGTTTTTGGTGTCTCGAACCAGGGAACGAAGATACTGACATTATGAGTTTGCTTCTTATGTGCATCTTTTTGAGGGGGATACTGTATTGTACCTCATCATTTGAACAAGTTGTCTGCGCATTTGATTTGTCTCAAGCTCTCACTGTTCTCAAGAGTAAAATGATAAAAGCTGTTACCCCCATCTCCTACATCAATATGCCAGCTTTTCTTCACGATGTACGCAAACGCTGCTTTGCAGACCAAAGTCTTCTTACCATCGACAAAACCAAATTCTTTTGCAAGTGATGATTTGTTCTGGCATTCGCTGTGGATAGCAAGCTGCAGCGGCAATAATGTATGCCACGCCTCATCCTGAGACATATACTCATGGAACGAAGGTTTATCTTGGGGTAACTGTATTGCTGATTTTATTCGTGCCATTTTAAAGTTCTTAAAACCACAGCTTTCGGCCTTTGTATTTCGATCATAAGCTCTGAAGTACCAGTGCCCTCGATCCACGAAAATCGCAGTTGGGAAAAGCAACCTTTCATCGTGGTTTTCGCTCGAAGAGGAGAGGTAACAGCACTGTATTCCACTTTGGCTGTGAATCGCTCGTGTGATGGCCACAACGTTCTCCTCCTGTAGTGTGTCCGTGGTCATTAACGCATCTATAGAGCCTGCAGGTAGATAGGGCGGTCTGGTCAGTAATTCATTCCGACAAAATCCATGCAGTATGAAATTGAGGGCCGTGTGGACGTTTAGCCCGATCAACGGTGAAAATGAACTATCCATCGCTATTGTTGTACGGGATGTATTATTTCGGTCCGTATTTTCCGGGCGTAATACCTTGTATCGCTTCAAATCGTTGGAAGCCGTAGCCTGACCAATCTTGAACTCATCAATGAGGTCGCTTCTTGCGATCTCCCCCAGATATCTCAGCCTGAAATCAATAAATGCCAGTCGCTCCGCCTGTGATAGCGATTCATTTTCTACCAGATTTTCGAATGTTGATGTCATGATTTTTTCTCTTTGTGGGTTTAAAAATTATATTTGCTTGATCTGTTTTTTTCAAGTTGTTAGTATAAACGCTCACTAAACACACAGGAGTAAGATTCATGGCTAAAAATGCACCTTATGGCGATAACCGCCGGGTTGGGATGGTAAAAGATCGCTCACAAGCGTTTAACCCTCAAACAGAACAGTGGGTTAAGAGAGACGCGACAACAGGGCGATTTATGGATGTAAAACAAGATGGAACCCCGTTCAAAGGGGTGAGAAAGGAAAAATGATTGGGCGGTATAAAACATACCGCCCGACAAATCGAGATGAGTGGGCGCTTAAGGTGAGATTTAAGTGCTGAAATACAGCAGCCACAGGATTTGTTGCCAGTAACAGTACAATCTTTTACTGAAAAAGCAACCTTCCTGTGGCTATCAGGAGGGCTTATGCCTGAAATTGAAGAGCAAGAGTATATTTTCCGACCTTACATTACTATTAAGGGACGACGAATTACCCGACCTAACGGTGGAATGTTTAAGATCCCTGTAAAGGATAAAAAACCAGAAGCAGTGGGGGCGTCATTATGAACTGCATTGAATCGACGCGTTGTCCGCGCTGTAATAAGTATGCTGAAGGCTCTCTTTCTATTCAGGTTCTGTTTGGGTTTAGAAATCTGAGAGGGCAACAAAAACCACAATCGCACTGTCGGGAATGTCGTATCGAAGAGCTACGATTGTCACGCCAACTGGCGGCATAATTAAGTCGACCAGGCTCATTTTTTGAGTCTGGTTTTTATGCAAGCATCCCCGGATAGTGCCTGACGATGATGTCGTTCATTCTGTCGATCAGGTCGTGCCGCTTGAACGTGATGTGCCCTGATCCCTTCTGAAAATAACGTATCGAAAAGTAGTCATCTTCAAACACCTCCGATGTTCGTTGCGCATCAATATGCCGATCCAGCCTGACACCCAGATCATTGCGATTCTCTGGTACTGGTTTGCCGTCCAGAAGATTTAGCATGCGTTCCAGATCGGCGAGCTGATCGCGCCGCTTTCCCCAACTGAGCCGGAAACCCCATTGGCTGTGGTTCACCAAACCGTTGATGATGATTTTCTTCCCAAACCTGCATGGTGAGTTACTTTTATAAT
>Ga0209281_1001338_pt1 | contig 15408 bp, 12 predicted proteins | sample MedtruBG_FD_187514 | JGI IMG/M metagenome (GOLD analysis project Ga0209281, IMG submission 187514) | Root nodule microbial communities of legume samples collected from California, USA - Medicago truncatula BG (SPAdes) (version 2) | ecosystem: Host-associated > Plants > Roots > Nodule | place... | reverse complement strand
GGCCGCCGAGAGCTTCCACCATAACGGCGGCGAGAAATTCGCCCATATACCTTGCCTGAACGACAGTCCCGAAGGCATGGCCGTGCTCAACCATGTGGTGCGCCGCGAGCTTGAGGGCTGGCTGTAGCCCAAAGCGTTTCAGAGTCTCATTGAAACGCTGAAACGCTCCAGCCGTCCGAGGTGATGCACGTGCGCACGGAACCGTTAACACTTTCCGGCGAGTGCTCTAAATCCTTTGGAAGTCGAAGGAGAATGCACCACCGTCCAGTACGGCCGTCGTGATGGCAGTTGCGAGAGGCAGGAGGGTGGCGGCATTGTCGATTTGCCGGAGCAGCGAGCCGACGATCCGTGCGGTGTCGATGCCCTCGACCGTTTCGCCGCCGAGCTCGCCCGCCATAACCTCAGAAACGGTGTGGCCAAGGCCGAGGCCGTGACCCAGCCGGCTATTGCGCCCGCCGCCGACCGTCACATGCAGATCGCCGATCCCGGCGAGGTCGAAGGCGGAAGCACGGCTGCCGCCAATCCGTTCGCAGAGCAGCGCCATTTCCTGCGCTGCCTGGTTGAAGGCTGCCGCCGTCGGGTTCCTCGACTGGCAATCGGCGCGCAGCCTGTCCGGATATCGCGTTTGCATGGCGCTCACGCCGATCGCGAAGAAGTTCTTGAGCGCCGCGCAGGCCTCGACGCCGGTTACATCCTCGCTGAGCGCAAGACGGTAAAAGGGCGCCCGCATCAGGCCCGCGGCAAAGGCGGCCGCCGCCCGGTCGCGGCTGGCATAGATGCTGGATGTCGGGTAGCGGTTGGCAAGCTCGCGCGCGATGCAGGGGCCGCCGATGCCGATGAAGCTTTCCATATTGGCGATCTGCGCCGGCAGCGTCTCGGCATAGGTGACGATCCGTTCGCCGTCGCGGTCGAGGCCCTTCGTTACGAAGGCGACCGCCTTTTTCGAGCGCAGCAAGCCATTCAGCCGGTTAACCGCCCAGGCGATGCCCGGGCTGCTGACGCCCACGACGATCAGATCGGCCGCCTCGGCATGTTCCGCACCGAGCTCCTCGTCAGCGAGGATCGTCACCTTTTCGGAAAGCGGCGCGTCGAGCTTCGGATGGGTTGCGCCCGCTTTCATCCGGGCAACCGGCACTGCATCGAGCGGCGTGCCGGCCAGCAGCACCTTATGGCCATTGTCGCTTGCCGGCACGGCCAAGGCAGTGCCCATCACGCCAGCTCCGAGAATGAGGATCATTGCCATCTTCGTCCTCCTCCGTTCCCTCAGCGCATCATCGCGGCGACATTGCCGCCGTCGACGGTGACGACCGCTCCGGTCGAGGTGCGAGCCTTGGCCAGATGCACGAAGGCCGCTGCCACATCGGCGCCGGTCACTTCGCGGCGGAGCATGTTGCCGCGCATATAGTCCTCCGGTGTCAGGCCGCGCGCCTTCGAGCGTTCCTCGACCATTTTGTCGGTCATCAGGCCGGTCCGGATACGGTCTGCGTTGACGGCGTTGGAGGTTATGCCGGAACCGCCGTGCTCGATCGCATACTGCCGCATCAGCGCCATCAGTGCCGCCTTGGAGGTCCCATAGGGGCCGAAGTCGGCCCCAGGATTCACCGCCTGTTTGGAGACGTTGAAGACCAGCGCGCCGCCCGTCTTCTGCTGTTCCATGACGCGCACTACCGCGCGCGCTACATAATGATGGCTCCAGAAATTGAGATCGAAGGCCCTTCGGAAGGTCGCCTCCTCGACGCCGAGCAGCTTGCCCTGAAAGGCGGCACCCGCATTCGAGATCAGGATATCGACGCCACCATAGTGCTGCGCGACCTTGCTGACCGCCGCGTCGACAGCTTCCGGGCTGGTCACGTCGCAGAGGACAGGCAGCGCGTCCAGCTTTTTTGCCGCCGCATTCAACGCGTCCTCGGAAATGTCGAACAGTGCCAGTTCGGCACCCTCCGCCTTCAGGGCCTCGGCCACGGCAAGGCCGAGCCCGCTTGCGGCGCCGGTGACGATCGCCACCTGCCGCGTCAAAGGCTTTTCCTGCACCTTTGACAGCTTCACCTGCTCGAGCGACCAGTATTCGATATCGAAAAGATCGGCCTCCGAGAGCGCCTCGAAAGCCTCGATGCCTTCCGCCTTGGTGATGACATCGACGGTCGCCTCCGCCACGTCGGCTCCGACCAGTGCGTTCTTTCGCGCCGCGCCGGCGGCGAAGAGGCCGATGCCGGCGACATAGAACACGCGCGGCTTCGGGTCGAGCATGTGCTTGCCGCCGCCGACGCGGGCATTGTTGCGCTCGAAATACGCCTTGTAGTCGGCCTCATAGGCGGCGACCGCCTCCCTTGCCTTCTCCGCCCATTCGCCGAGCCTGTTCTTCTCGGGCGCGGGCAGAGCCACGCCGAAGCGCTTGATATGGATCACGTGTTCCGGCGTCGCATTGCCGCGGCGCACCAGGCTCTCGATATTTTCGGCGTTGCAGAAGTCGAGTATCTTCTCGCTCGTACGGTGTTCCAGGACGAAGCGCCGCGGGGCGCCTTCGATACCGGTGTCGATCGCCAGCGAGCCGCGCAGAATCGGCGCGATATCCGCGGCGGAGGCAAGGGCTCCGGGAACGGCGATGCCCTTGAAGGGCTTCAGCCTGCCTCGGGACAGGTGCCGCTCGGCCTTGTCGATTTTGGCTATCATGTCCTCATAGGCCTCACGCGGGTCATCCGACCAGGTGAAGATGCCGTGCTTCAACAGGATCATGCCGTCGCCCTTCGGATTTGCCTTGAAGGCGGCGTCACAAGCCTTTGCCAGATCGAAGCCCGGCATCACATAGGGAACGATGATCGATTCGGGAAAGAGCTCACGGATGAGATCTTCGCCATGCGGCTGATTCGTGAGCGAGACGATCGCGTTCGCATGGGTATGGTCGATGTGCCGGAAGGGCAGGATTGCATGCAGAATGGCCTCGACCGACGGATTGGGCGCGCCGGGATCGACAAGCAGGCGGCGTTGAAGCATCACCATGTCGTCGTCGGAGAGCGTCTCGAAATCGATCATGGCCTGCAGAGGCTGCAAGCGTACGGCCGGCAGACCCTGCGGCTCGATCGTCCCCATATCCCATCCGCTGCCTTTGACGCAGAGCACGCTCACCTCGGTGCCATCCATTTCTTTGAACGTGGTCTTGACCGAGGTGTTTCCGCCGCCGTGCAGCACCAGTTCCGGATCTGAGCCGAGCAGCCGGGTCGTATAGGTGCGGATGGCGAGGTCGCGATTGACGCCCTTGGCAACATAGGCCTCGATGATTGAGGTGAACTCGGAGTCCGACCAGCGCGATTTCATGGCAGTTCCTTTCCTTGCCGGCACCGCGCGCAGCGGCCGGCTCCAGTCGATCAGTAGCGTGAAGTCCGGTCCGCAGCAGTCAGATGCGGATCTCGGTTTCGGCATCGAAAACGTGCACCTTAGAAGGTGGGATCGCGAAGCGGATCTCGGCGCCTTCCGAGAAACGCGCAGCCTTGTCGACGACGGCGACAAAACTTCCCTCTGGGCCCTCGCAGAAGAGCTGCGCGTCGTGGCCGAGCCGCTCGGTGAGGATCGCCTTGGCTACAAGCGGACCATCGGCATCGACAACCACGTCTGTCGGGCGCAGGCCCAGCACGACCTTCTGGCCCGGCTTTAGAGCGGAAGACTCCTCGACCGTCACGCGACCGGTCGCCGTATCGACGGCAGGAGCGCCATTGCCGACGACCACGGTTCCGGGGAGAAAGTTGATGGAAGAGGATCCGATGAAATCGGCGACATATTTGCTGGCCGGGCGGTCGTAGACGTCGTCGGGCGAGCCGATCTGCTCGATCTTGCCGGCGCGCATGACGACGATCTTGTCGGCCATGGTCATGGCCTCGATCTGGTCATGCGTCACGTAGATGGTGGTGGTCTTCAGCCGGTTGTGCAGCTGGCGGATCTCCGTTCGCATATGGGCGCGCAGCTTGGCATCGAGATTCGAAAGCGGCTCGTCGAACAGGAACACCTCCGCCTCGCGCACCATGGCACGGCCCATGGCGACGCGTTGCCGCTGGCCGCCGGAGAGCTCCTTCGGGTAGCGGTCGAGATAGGCGGTGAGATTGAGGGTCGCAGCCGCCCATTCCACCCGCTTCTTTATGTCCGCGGCCGGAATCTTCGCCACTTCCAGGCTGAAGGCGATGTTGTCATAGACCTTCATCGTCGGATAGAGCGCGTAGTTCTGGAAGACCATCGCGATCGAACGGTCACGCGGATGCACGTCGTTGACGCGCTTGCCGCCGATCACGAGGTCGCCTTCGCTGACGGATTCGAGGCCGGCCGTCATTCTGAGCAAGGTCGTCTTGCCGCAGCCCGATGGTCCGAGCAGGACCACGAATTCGTGGTCCTCGATCCGGAAGGAGATGTCGCGCATGATCGTGACGGCGCCGAAGGACTTGCCAATTCGTTGATATTCCACGGTCGCCATCGGTCGTACTCCATTATCCGTTTGTCCGCCCCTGTCGCGGGCGATGTCTTTGCTGCGTCAGTATTTCTGGCGGGTCGGCGTGATGACGATTTCCTGGACGATCGCGCGTTGCGGCAGCTGATAGGCGTCGAGGATGAGGTCCGCGACCACGTCAGCCGAAATGCCGCCGCCGATCGCCGCCTTGTTCGCCTTGTAATTGGCAAGGGTCGTTTCGTCCTTCACGTGATCCAGCACCTCCGTATCGATGATGCCGGGGGAGACGACGATGACGCGCACATCGTGCGGCGCCAGATACTCCCGCAAACTTTCCGAGACCGCGTGGACGAAGAACTTCGTGCCGCAATAGACCGTATGGTCCGGATAAACCTTGCGTCCGGCAATCGAGCTCATCATCACCAGCGTTCCATGCTTCCGCGAGATCATGCCTGTGAGCACCGCATGCACGCTGTTCATCACGCCCTTGGTGTTGATGTCGATCATTTCGTCCCATTCCTCGGGCGCCTGGCGGGCGATGTCGCCGAGCCGCGCAATGCCGGCATTGGCAAACATCATGTCGACCGGGCCGAATTTCGCCTCGGCTTCGCCGACTGCGCCGGCAAGTGCAGCACGGTCGCGCACGTCGGCCCTCTTCAGCACGGCGTTCGGCAGGCCGAGCGCCTCGAGCCGGTCGAGTCGGCGGGCGATCAGCAGAAGCGGATGGCCGGCGTTGGAGAAGGCCCGCGCAACGGCCTCGCCTATACCGGAGCTGGCGCCCGTAATCGCGATCAGCGGTTTTTCAGACATCGTGTTCCCCTGTCTTTCGTCTTATCCCGGCCGGAAAGGGCGCCGACGCAGCGGCGCCCCCGCCCATATTCGTCAACCTTTCAGCACGGTTTCGACCTGAGAGGCGATGTCGTCCATCGCTTCCTTGGAGGATCCGTAGCTGCCTGCGAAATACTTGCCGAGGCCGACGGGGATCGTGTCGCTCGACAGCTGCGCCCATTCCGGCAGATCCGGTTCCGAGCCCATGTACTTGTCGATCGTCTCGCGAACGACCGACAGGTGGCGAGTCGTGCCCGCGCCGACGCGGGCATTGGCCTTGACGCGTGGGTCGTCATAGACCGAGGCGCGGGTGGGGCCGGTGCCGCCGCCGAGCGTGGTGATGAGGGCCTGCGTATCGGCGCAGGTCGCCCATTGCATGAATATCCACGCCGCGTCCGGGCTCTTCGAATATCTGGACACCGCCAGCGAGGAGCCGCCCTGGTGGCCGACGCCTGGGATTTCGCCATAGCCGCATTCTTCGGGCTTCCTGAGCGCGACCGGCTGCGGCGGGACGACCGCCTCGCAGAGGCCGGAAACCTTGGTCTGGCTGGCATCGTCGAAATAGGGGAAGAACTCGCCCCAGGAGAGCATCGAGGCGGCAACGCCTTGAGCAATCGCCTGGCCCTGGCCGTCCCATGTCCACTGGTCCACGCCCGGCGGCATGGCTTCCTTGAGCCTGGTATAGTAGTCGAGCGCGGCGATGCCCCGCTCATCATTGCCGACGAACTTCTTGTCGGCGTTGAAGATCGAGCCGCCATTCCCCCAGAGCATGGAGGTCCATTCGCATTCCAGCGCATAATGGCCGGACTTCATCTGGCCGGCATAGCCGTAGAGGTTGGGCCCCATTTCCTTGGTGATGGCGACGGAATTGTTCAGCAGATCCTCGAACGTTGCCGGCGCCTTGAGCCCGAGTTTCTCGTAGATATCCTTGCGGTAGATCATGATGAAGATGGGGATATCATAGGGCACGCCGACCCAGCGGTCCCCGTATTTGGCGATGCCGTCGACGAGCGCCGGCATGAAGTCGTCGATATTGTAGTTCGGCATGGCGAGGTCGGGCTTCTCCTGAAGCTGCTCGCGCGGATCGAATACGTCTTCGCTGAAGGATGCCGACCAGCTCTGGTCGATGTAGTAGAGATCGTAGCTGCCGAGCGAGGAGGCGACATCTAGCGTGAGCTTCTGTAGAACCTGCTCGAGCGGCAGAACCTCGATCTCGACCCTGATGCCGGTCGCTTCTTCGAAGTATTTCTTCAGTTGCGAGTTGATGGCATTCGACGGCGGCGTCGATTCCGTCGCGAGCTTCAGCGTCGTTCCCGCAAAGGGCTTGGCGACGTCCTTGAGCCAGGAGAGCACTTCGGCGGACGGCTGGAGTTGTTCCTGGGCAAGCGCCCTCGTCACCCCGAAGGGCCGGCTGCCGAAGCCCATTCCGAGCGCAGTCGCGCCGAGGCCGAGCGTGCCGGCCGTGCGCAGGAAGCTGCGGCGGTCCATCTGGCCGCGGACGAAGCGGTCGGTCACGGATGCGAGATAAAACTTTCTGTCTTTCTCTTTCATGTCTCTCCTCCTCTATCGGGTGCCGGAAGTGGCTCCGATATCTCCTGTTGTCGGCGCGCGCGCCGCATTCTCACTGCTTCAGCGAACCCATCGTCAGACCACGCACGAGGTGGCGCTGAACAAGCAGGATCACGATGAAGGCGGGCACGATCGCCGCCGCGCCGAGGGCCGCCATATTGCCCCAGGCGGTTCCGATCGATGTCACGAAGGTCGACGACACGACCGGCACGGTCTTCAGGCCCGTCTGCGTCAAGGTCAGGACGAAGAGGAACTCCGTCCACGAGAAGATGAAGCAGAGCACGGCGGTGGCGGCGATGCCGCCCTTGGCCATCGGCAGCACGATGCGGCGGAAGATCGTCCAGCGCGACGCGCCGTCGAGCAGCGCGCTCTCGTCGATTTCCGCGGGGATGTCGTCGAAGAAGCTCTTCAGGAGCAACACCGCCAGCGGCAGGTTCATCAGACCATGTACCAGAATGACGCCCGTATAGGTGTCGAGCAGGTTGAACTGCTTGAAGATGAAGAACATCGGGATCGCCACCGCAACGGGCGGCATCATGCGGGTCGACAGCACCCAGTTGACGAATTCGTGGCGGCCGCGGAAGTGCATGCGCGACAGCGCATAAGAAGCAAGCGTCGCGACCACGATCGCCAGCACCGTCGAGAAGGATGCCACGACGATAGAGTCCCAGAGGCGGGGGCCCATGTAGAAGTTGCCCCCGCCCGGGGTCACGGTTTCCTGGCTGCCGAAACCGAAGCCCAGCGAGATGCCGAAGACCTGTTCGAAATTCCTTACGGTCGGCTGAAAGCCGAAGAAGATCGGCGGCCAGTTGAAAATGTCCTTGGCGTCACGGAACGCGACCGAGGTCCAGAAATAGATCGGGAAAAAGAAAGCCCCGACGACGAGCCAGCCGGCAATGGTGCGCAGCGTGCGGGTGAAAGCGCTCTGATGCATGTTACCACCTCACCTTTGCAACGCGGATGAATATGTTGGCCATGACCATGACGATGATCAGGCTCGTCAGGCTCAGCGTTGCGCCGTAGCCCCATTTCAGGAAGGAGAAGGTCTGCTGCCACGCATAGAGGCTGACCGTATACGTCGCGGTGCCGGGTCCGCCCGAAGTCATGACGAACACGTAGTCGAAGACGCGGAAGAGATCGATGCCGCGCAGGAGCACCGCCACGGCGATGACGCGCGACATCATCGGCAGCGTCAGCCGGCGGAACATCTGCAAGGACGATGCTCCGTCGATCATCGCCGCCTCATACGGTTCAGCCGGCAGCGATCGCAGCCCGGCCAGGAAGATCAGCACCATGAACGGCGTCCATTGCCAGACCTCCGCGATCAGCACGCCGATCAGCGCCAGCGAGGACGTGGCAAGCATCGGCGTCGCTTTGTCGAGCAGGCCGACGAGGCCGAGGAGATAGGAGAGCGCACCGAACTGCGAATCCTCCATTAGGAGAAACATCATGCCGGCGATAGCCGGCGGGATGACCAGCGTCATCGAAAGCACCGCACGCAGCATCCCGAAACCGGGCAGTTCCGCGTCGAGCAGAAGCGCGATCGCCATGCCGAGGGTGATCTCGATGATCAGGGCCACGGCGAAATAGAGGAAGGTGACGCCAAGCGCGCCCCAGAAGCGGCTGTCGTTCCAAAGCTGAATCCAGTTGTCCACGCCGACGAATTTGAGGCCGCGGCTCTTCGGTACGAACTCGTGGAAGCTGAGCCATATATTGTAGAAGAACGGATAGATGGTGAAGACGACGAGCAGCGCGATCAGCGGCAGGAGCCATGGCCACGGCGAATCCGAGATCGCGATGCGCTTCACCTGTGCAATGGACATTGCCTTCTCCTCCCACGGACATCACGGGCGGCGGTCTCCCGCCCCTTGCCCGTCCCCTCCAACCATTCCGCGACGGCATGGATAAAACCGTCGCCTCCTCCTTCGGACCCCACCGCCCTTTTCAGGAAGCGGCAGGCCTATCCGGCTGCGCGCGAAGTCGCACCGGCGCCGCGCCGCTCCCGCATGTATCGGTCCAGCGCCTCGATCTCCTCGCTCGTCATCCGCAATCCGGACTTGGTGCGCCGCCAGACGGCATCGGCAGCCGTCAGTGCAAATTCGCGTTCCATAAGGAAGGTGATTTCCGCCTCGGTCATCGAGCCGCCGAAATCGCGGCCGAGATCGAGTCGGTCCTGCGCCTTGCCGAGAATGTCCCGCGCCTCCAGCCCGTAATGGCGTACGAGCCGGCGCGCCTCCCGCTCGGTGAGGTAGGGATGCTCATCGAGAATGGCTCTTGCGAGATCATCGGCCGTTCCGGCCGGAAAGGCGCCGCCGGGCAGCGGCTGCGTCGCCGTCCAGCCTCGCTGCCTGCTCCAATCCGGAAAGACTGTGGCGAGCTTGTCCAGAACGTCACCCGCAAGGCAGCGATAGGTGGTGATCTTGCCGCCGAATACGGAAAGCATCGGCGCCTGCGCCCCCGGCCGGTCCAGTTGCAGCACATAGTCGCGCGTCGTCTCCTGCGCGTTGGCGGCGCCGTCGTCGAAAAGGGCGCGCACGCCGGAATAGGTCCAGACGACATCGGCTGTCGAAAGCTCCGTGCGGAAATAGGACGATGCTGCGGCAAGCAGATAGTCGACTTCCTCCGCCGAGGCTGCGACCGCCTCGGGAGCGCCCTTGTAATCACGGTCCGTCGTGCCGATGAGGGTGAAGTCCTCTTCATAGGGAATGGCGAAGAAGATGCGGCCGTCCGGATTCTGGAAGATGTAGCAGCGATCGTGCTCATAGAGTTTTCTGACGACGATATGGCTGCCCTGCACGAGACGAACGTAGCCTCGCGCCCCGATGCCGGCGACATCGGACACCACCTTGTCGGCCCAAGGGCCTGCGGCATTGACCAGTGCGCGGGCCGTGGCCTCGCTCTTGCGACCGGTTTCGGCGTCTTCGAGCGTCAGCCGCCAGAGAGCGCCGTCGCGGCGTGCGGCGACGCAACGGGTGCGTACCCTGATATCAGCCCCTCTCATCGCCGCATCGCGCGCATTGAGGACGACAAGCCGGTTGTCCTGCACCCAGCAATCGGAATATTCGAAGCCGATCGCCGAAACGTCGCGCAGCGCCTCGCCCGCCGGATGGGTCCTCAGCCGCAGCGTCTTCGTCCCCGGCAGGAGCTTGCGCCCCCCGAGATGATCGTAGAGAAACAGACCGAGCCGCAGCAGCCAGGCGGGACGCAGGCCCTTGCGGTGCGGCAACACGAAGCGCAGCGGCCAAATAATGTGCGGCGCAATCGCCCAGAGCCGTTCACGCTCTTCCAGAGCGTGGCGAACCAGCCGAAATTCGTGGTGTTCGAGGTAGCGCAGGCCGCCATGAATGAGCTTGGTCGAGGCCGAGGAGGTGGCCGAGCCGAGATCGGATTGTTCGGCCAGCAGTACCTTCAGGCCTCGACCGGCCGCGTCGCGGGCGACGCCTGCGCCATTGATGCCGCCGCCGACAATGGCGATGTCGTACACCGTGCTCCTCATGCCGCACTCCTTCCCGACCGGGCGTCGAGAATGCGGTTCGCAACTTCGACGAAACCATGGCCGCCCTCCCGCTCGGCCACATAAGCCGGCTCCGCATCAATGCGGCCCTGGAAGGCCAGCACGTTCGCAACGCCGCAGGCATTGGGAAAGAAGCCGAACATCGGCGCGTCGTTCGGGCTGTCGCCGACGAAGACGATCCTGTCGCGCTCGGCGTCGATGTCGACGCCGAGAATGTCATCGGCAAACCGGCGCGTCATGGTCAACTTGTCATAGGCTCCATACCAGCCATTGACATGGATGGAGGAGACCTTGGCGACGGCGCCTTCCTCTTCGAAGATGCGCTTGATCCGGTCGACGTCCGAGACCGGAAGCGTTGGCACATCCTCGCAAAAATCGATTGCGAGGTCGGCCTCGCGATAGAGTTGGTCCGCGGAGACCGCCGCCCCCTGCACCTCGGCGAGGATGCGGGCGCGCACCCGGGCGAGCTTCTCCCGGTCGGCGGCGCGCTGGGCATCGGCGATGGCGAAGCTGCGGCGCATGCGGCGTCTCGTTCGGTCATAGGCGAAATAGAAGGCGCCGTTTTCGCCGACGACGCCCGCGACCGGCCACATGCGGGCGATCATGTCGCACCATCCTGCCGGCCGGCCGGTAATAGGGGCTACCGCCACCCCTGCTTCCGTCAGGCGCTCGACCGCGTCATAGGCTGCGGCCGGCAGCAGCCCCTCGTTGGTCAGCGTATCGTCGATGTCGGCGAAGAGCACCGTGATCCGGGCGGCGACATCGATCGGCATCTCGGTAACCGCGCGCATCGTCTCACGTCTCCCCGGCGACGAAATCCTCGAGGAGGCCGGCATCGGCGGCAATATCGAGGAAAGTGTAACGGTTGCGCATTTCGCGGCAGTGCAGCACCGCCTCGCGGTAGAAATCGGCCGACAGACCGAGATCGGCTGCCGTCATCGGGCCGCCGGCATCCCGCAAGAGCTGTTTCATTTCGGCGACCGGCAGCGCGAAAGCCTCCAGTTCCCGGCGGAGCGTCGGCCAGAGCTCGGCGAGCTTTTCGTTGATCTCGGCGGCGGACCGCTCATCGAAAATCTTCGGCTGAATTTCGGCGTAGCATTGGGCGGCGATGTCGCCGCCCATGCGCCGGGCCATATCCGCAGGGTCGATCCTTGTGGGGCGGATGACCGGCGGCTTGTCGCTGTCGAGGAAGATGCGCTGCAGCCGCGCCATGGTCAGCGTCGCCACGCCCACCTGCTGGCCGTGCAGCGTGCCCGGATGATCCTCGCCGGCAAAGCAGTCGATATAGTGCGAGACCTGATGCTCGCCCATCGAACCGTGGTTCGACATGCCGGTGAAGGAGACACCGAAGCCACAAAGCGTAAGGACGCGGTGAAGATAGCCATTCGCACTGATGCTACCCTGGGCGATACCGGCCGCACGCGCGTTCAGCGCGCGTTCGTCGGAATCCTGGATGATATAGGGCACGCTCGAATAGAGGCTGCCGATCAGCCGGTGGGACATCCACCAGTCGATCTGAGCGACGGAGCGCACGAGGCAATCGGCAAAACCCGCCGCCGAGAGATAGCGAGGAGCCGCGGCGGTAACCGCCAGATCGACGAAGAAGCCAGCCGGCGCATGCGACGGTAGCGAGACCTTGAGGCCGTTTTGCAAAGTGATGGAGGCCGTGGTGGAGGTGTAGCCGTTCATCGAGGCGGCCGTCGCGAAAACGGCATAACGGCGGTTGGTGCGGCCGGTGACGAACTTGCAGAGGTCGTTGATCGTGCCGGAGCCGACCGCCACCACCGCGTCGGCATTCGCAAGCCTTTCGGTCAGGTCGTTCACGGCACCCATGTCTGCATGCGGACGGTCGAGGATGACCGTGTCGACCGGCCCGAGGCTCTTCAGCGCGGCTGCGACGCGCCCGCCCATCGCATCCCAGGTAGCCTCGTCCGCGACCACCGTGTAGCGCTCGCCTAATCCGAGACTGGCAACGAGATCGGCCTCCGCGCCGTCGAGGCTCTCTTTGATGACGATTTTCTCATAGGGAACGGTCGCCCGGCTGCCCGTCTCAGGATTGATCCAGTCACCGGTGAGAATGTCGTCGATGAGGGCCGTCCAGCCTCCTTCGGGTGCATCTGCGGCGATATTCTGCTGGCTTGCCGTTTCCATTCCTCAATCCGCTTTTAAGTTGGATAGCATATGACAACACACGTTGGCATATGTCAATACACATGACAGAGATGATTGACAAATGCCACCAGCCTCTGCCAGATAACGGCATGGCAAGGGAAAAGACTTCAGGCAGAACTGGCGAGGAGCCCCCGGCGGGTGTGCCCACCGAATTCGACGACGCCGTCATGTGGGCCGCATGGCTCTACTATGCGGACCAGATGACGCAGAGCGAGATCGCCAAGCAGCTAAACGTATCACGCGCAACCATCGTCAATTACCTGCAGGAGGCGCGAGAGCGCGGCATCGTCTCCGTCAACATCAATCCCAAGGCCGGAGGCCGCACCAGCGTCGCCCGCGCTCTGATGGAGAAGTTCGGCCTCCAGGGCGCCTTCGTCATCCCGAGCGGAGACGAGGACAGCCTGTCGCAGCGGCTCGGCGACGCCGGCGCACGCGTACTGGCCGACCAGATCGAGGATGGCGATACGATCGGCGTCGCCTGGGGTCGCACCGTGCTCGCCGTCGCCGACCGCATTTCGCTGGCGCGCCCGGTCGGCAACCTGACTGTGGTGCAAGTCTCCGGCAGCTCGACTGGGGAGCCGAATTTCTCGCCCGAACTCTGCACGTCTCTGCTTTCGAACCGTATCCACGCGCGCTGCGTCAACCTTCTGGCGCCGGCCGTGCTGTCGACGCGAGAACTGAAGGCGGCGCTGCTCAACGAGCCCGTGCTCAAGAAGCAGATGGAACTGGTGCATTCGACCAACCGCATTCTCTTCGGCGTCGGCGACATCGGGCCGAAGAGCACGGTGCGGGCCTCCGGCATCGCCAGCAAGGAGGAGATCGATGACTACGTGGCGCGCGGCGCCGCAGCCGTGATTATCGGACGCTTCATCGATTCGCACGGCGCCGCCATCGGCGGCGACCATGACGAACGGATGGTCGGCATCTCGCTCGACGAGCTGAAGCAGGTGGCGAGCCGTATCTGCGTGGCGGGCGGCGCGGTCAAGATCGCTGCGATCACCGCCACTCTCGAAGCCGGCTACGCCACCCATTTCGTTACCGACATCGCCACGGGAGAGGCGTTGCTGGCGGCATGAGCCGGCTGCCCGGCCGGTAGGCAGGACCGGCGTCAGGGCCGATAGGGAGGAAAGGCTGCTGCATCTGCTGCGGCCTGAGGAGGACGGAAGGACCGCGTGGCCTTTCGTCGTGGAGGAGATGCGCATGCAGCCTGACGAACGCTATGTCATCGGGATGGATTCATCGACCCAATCCGTCAAGGCAGTCGCCTGGACGGCCGACGGCACACCGCGGGCCGAGGGCCGCGCACCGCACCGCATTTCGACGCCGCATCCGCACAAGGCGGAGCAGGACGCCGAGGACTGGTGGTCGGCCGCCTGCCAGGCGCTGTCATCGCTCATGAGCCAGATCGATGCCGACCGCGTCGACGGCATCGCGATTTCAAACCAGCGCGAAACGATGGTCCTGCTCGGCGAGGACCGAAAACCGCTCGCCCCGGCAACCCTCTGGCTCGACCGCCGCGCACAGGATGTGGTGCAGTCGCTGGCCGATGAATTCGGCGGCGAGCGGCTGCATGCGATTTCGGGCAAGCCGGTCGACGTCATTCCCTGCGTCTATCGCCTTCGCTATTATCGCCAACACGAGCCGGAACTTCTGGACCGCGCGGCGCAGATCCTGAGCGTTCACGATTTCCTGACTCAAAAGCTGACGGATGAAGCCGCGGCGAGCTGGACCAGCGGCGATCCCTTCGGCCTCCTGGATATCGAGACGAAGCAATGGTCCCGCGCGATTCTCGATCACCTCGGCATTCCAGTCACCAAGCTGCCGCCGCTTTACCGCCCCGGCACCCTGATCGGCCGGGTCACCGCGCATGCCGCGATGGCGACGGGCCTTGCGGCAGGGCTGCCGGTCTATGCCGGCGGCGGCGATGGCCATTGCGCCGGCCTCGGGGTCAACGTGATCAAGCCGGGGGTCGTCTATCTCAATCTCGGAACGGCCGCCGTCGGCGGCTGCTGGTCGCCCACTCGCAAGCTCAGCCGCTACTGGCGCACGTTGGTCTCGCCAAGCGGCGAAGGCTACCTGCTCGAAAGCTGCCAGCGCGCTGGCGCTTATTTCGTCAACTGGCTGCTGGACGCCTTTGCCGGCGGCCGTTCGGACCCTGCCATTTTCGACCGGCTCGAATCGGAAGCCAGCAGCCTGGATGTCGGCTCGGGCGGCGTTACCGTGTGCTCCTATCTGATGGGCTGCATGGACCCGCACTGGGACGCGAATGCCCGTGCCACCTTCACCGGCATGGGTCCGGAGACAGGCATAGGCCATCTCTACCGTGCCTCGATGGAGGCGATTACGCTGGAATTCGTCCGATCCCTTCTCGAGATGAAATCGATGGGAGTGGCCGCCGACCGCATCTTCGTCATCGGCGGCGGCGCCGGCAGCCCTCTGTGGCGACAGATGGTCGCCGATGCCAGCGGCCTGCCTGTCATTCGCAGCCTTTCCAACGAGGCCTCCGCGCTCGGCGCCGGCATGTCCGCCGCCGTCGGCGCCGGCTGGTACGGGCATTTCAGCGAGGCCGCCGACGCCATGTCGCGCCTCGCCGAACAGGTTGAACCTCGCCCTGCTACCGCGGAAGCATGGGCGGCGCTGTCCCGCCGGCAGGCGAACCTCTACCGCGCAATCCGCCACCTCGATCATGCCGATAACGGGACCTGACCCATTTGTCTTGACGACATTCGGCCGTGAGGCATCGCAGAAACGCGCGGACCTTCCCGACACGCTTGAATTATCCCGGCGAATCGCCACCTGATCACTCGGGCGCGACTCCAAACGCTGGAGTTGCAAAAGGAAGGGGCTGTCATGGGCGGTATGGATATCGCAGTCGTCGCATTCGTCGTTGTCGTGA
>Ga0209281_1001337_pt1 | contig 15428 bp, 14 predicted proteins | sample MedtruBG_FD_187514 | JGI IMG/M metagenome (GOLD analysis project Ga0209281, IMG submission 187514) | Root nodule microbial communities of legume samples collected from California, USA - Medicago truncatula BG (SPAdes) (version 2) | ecosystem: Host-associated > Plants > Roots > Nodule | place... | reverse complement strand
CATGACCAAAACCGTGCCTCAAGGCGCGGCGATGCTGCTCGACTTTATCCGGGAGGCGGAAGTCGGCAGCAAGGGCCGCGCGTCTTACGACGTGATCTACGGACATAACCAGGGGAAGCTTACAAAGCCGCTTACGGAGATGACGATCGCCGAGGTGATCCGTGCGCAGAAGGGATGGGCGAGGGCGCACGGATCGAGTGCGGCGGGGGGCTATCAGTTCATGCGGGCCACGCTCACCGGGCTTTTGAAGGAAGTACCGGGACTGCGCGGAGAACAGCGCTTCGATCCCGCGCTTCAGGACCGGCTCGCCCTTCACCTTCTGAACCGCCGTGGCTTCGCCGGCTTTGTCTCCGGCGAAATCAGCCCTGTTGAATTCGCGAGGCGGTTGGCGATGGAATGGGCGTCCCTGCCGGTTCTCGCCGAAAGCCAGGGCGACCGGCAGCGGATAAGGCGCGGGCAGTCCTATTATGCCGGCGACGGGCTCAACCGAGCGCTGGTACGGCCGGAAAAGCTGGAGGCCGTGCTTGGCGCGGTGCTGGCAGCCGGTTCACGAGAGGATGAGGCGGACCGCGTGGGCGAGGAGGCGGCGCTTGTGGTTCCGGCACGCCCGCGCAGGCCGGTTTCCCGGTCCGGCCGCTTCTGGACCTGGCTGCTGACGGCCGGCGGCACGCTCGTCACGGCGCTGAAGGAGTTGAACCTTGTCGCGCTGGATTGGCGGGTGCAGCTTGCGATCCTCGCCGTAATCGTCGGTTTTGCCGTCTACGCCATCTCGTCGATGCCGGCGGTTCGCGATGCATTGGGTCTCACGCGATGACGTTGCCGTGGAGCAATCTGGTCATCGGTGCCCTGATTCTGGCCGGAATTTCGTGGGCCATACTCGAAATCCGTTCGAATGCCGCCCAGGCGGTCCGCAATTCAATCGAAAGGCAGAACAATGAAGCAGCAAAGAGCGCTGACGCGAAGCGCTTTGACTATGACGTCTGTTCTTCTTCTGGCGGGCTGTGGAACTTCGGGACCGGCCGATGTGAGCGGCCTTCGCGGCATCGTGGGAAGTGAGCTTGCCGGCGCACGCGGCGCGACGCAGGCCGACCAGCGCAAGATCGACCGCACGGTGGTCGGCCTCTGTGCGGCATCCGTCTGGACTCGGGCGGAATGCGCGAAACACGGGGAGGGCGGAGATGATTGATGCCGGCGTTCACCAGCAGCTCGGGACCTTGGTAGCCGAGGTGAAGAACCTGAGGGAGGACCTGCGCCGATCGGAGGATAGATCGGATGTGGGCCGCGTATCCATGACGCGCCGGATGGACGAACTGGTCGAGCGCATGCGGACGCTCGAGGGCTCGATGATGCTCGTCAAGGACGATATTGCCGCGATGAAGCCCGTGACCGAGGATGTGCGCAAATGGAAGCTGATGGGGATGGGCGCTCTCGGCGTTATCGGCATCGGCGGGGCAGCGCTCGGCGTGACATTTGCCGATGTGGCAAAACGCGTGCTGATGCTGACGAGAGCTGGGTAGAGGTCCTCTTTCGCTACCGTAACCGCGTAACCGGAAGCGGTGGATGCGGTAGCCCGCCAACACAATGCAGACGGTGCGCGAATAGCGGCCGCGCCGCTCTTCAATGCCTATCATTGAATTGCGCAATCCAAGCAAATCGCTCGCGCTCTTCCGGGGAAGTGCTCCAGCGCAGGACCGACGCGCCCATTCAATCGTCGTCGAAAAGGGGTAGGTCGCGGTAGCGGCGGCTTACCAGCCGCAGCGACCGGTCCGGTTCGATGACATAGGTTTCGTAGACCCGGCGGCCGAACCGGTCGATGAACTGATGCGGCACAATGCTGCCGACCGGCGCCTTGGTAAGCCTGGTGCGTGGCTGGCCCCCGTAGGTGATGCTGCCGGGAATCGGCTCCAAATAAGGCGAATAGCCCATCGAGGTCGCCTCGCAGCCGGTCAGAAGTGTGAGCACGCACAGGACAGGAAGAACATATTTCATGACGATCCTCGCCACTTGCATGATTCTCGCCGGCATTCAGTCGCTGAATATGTCGTAATCTATGCGGCGGCTGGTCAGTCGCAACGAGCGGTCCGGATTAATGACATAGGTCTCGTAGACCCGGTGACCATAGGTGTCGAAGAACTGGTGCGGCACCATGCTGCCAATCGGGGCCTTCGTCAGTTTCGTTCGCAGCTGACCGCCATAGGTGATGCTGCCGGGCATGGGTTCCAGTCTGGGGCCGTAGCCAACCGTTTGCGTCGATGTACAGGCGCTGAGCGCGACGGCGGCGCAGAGGGTGAAGAGAGCTGTGCTCACGGCGCCGCGCCTCCCGATGGACACGTGGCGATGTCCTGCCGGGGCCCGCATTGTTGTGCGGTTCTCCAGCTTCATTCCGGTTTCAGGGAAGATGCAGTAGGCTGCGGCGGATTGCATCGCGTGACGGTTCATGTACATGCTTCGCCCCATATGAGTTGCACCAGCTTATTCCTTATTCGACAACGTGCAAAGAAAGCAGGAAGTTCGGCGTGTCGCGGGCATCACGCGCGTTTCGTGGGGGATTTCGCGATATTTCGATTGCATAGGCAGGAATCTTTGAAGGATGTAATGGCCGAGGCCCGCCGATGCATGAGGAACCCCGTGCGAACCTTCCAGTGGGATCGCGCGTTTGATTCGGTGTCGGCGAATGGGCCTGCAAACAGAACCCCGGTTTCCGACGAGTCGCTGCTCAGGTACTGCCCATGACCGCCGAACAGACCCTTTCGTTTCTCGTGCTCGGCGCCATGATGATCTTCTTCATTTGGGGTCGCTTTCGCTACGACATCGTCGCCTGCTCGGCGTTGATGCTTTCGGTTGCGGTCGGTATCGTTCCTTTCGATAACGCCTTTGACGGCTTCAGCGACGACATCGTCATCATCGTCGGCAGCGCACTGATCGTCAGCGCGGGCGTTGCACGTTCGGGTGTGGTCGATGCCGCCATCCAGCGATTTCTTCCGGATCTGCAATCGGTGAGGGCGCAGCTTGCTCTGCTCGTCGTCACGGTCACGGTACTTTCGGCCTTCATAAAGAATATCGGCGCGCTGGCGATCATGATCCCGGTGGCGTTCCAGTTCGCGCGCCGCTCGAACGTGCAGCCCTCCGTCTTCCTGATGCCGATGGCTTTCGGCTCGCTGATCGGTGGCCTGATGACGCAGGTCGGCACCTCGCCCAACGTGGTCGTGTCCCGGGTGCGTGCGGATCTGACGGGCGAGAGTTTCACCATGTTCGACTTCACGCCCGTCGGCGCTTCTCTGGCACTGGTCGGCGCGGTGTTCCTGCTGTTCGGCTATCGCCTGGTGCCGGAGCGGAAAAGTCAGCAGGTCGGCATGCATCAGGCGATCGAGATCACCGACTACACGTCCGAGGCAATGGTCCCGGCCGGGTCGCCGGTGATCGGCAAGCCGCTCAGCAACCTGGTCAAGATCGGCGATGGCGGAGCCGTAGTGATCGCCGTCTTCCGTCGCGGCACGCATCTGGCGCCGCTGCCCGATGTCGTTATCGAACTGGACGATATCCTTCTGCTCGAAGGCGGTCCCGCTGCGCTCGACCGCATCGTCTCCCAGGCAAAGCTCAAGATCTCCGGCGATCGTGCGCCGATGCCGAACGACAAGGAGAAAGCCGAGACCGAAGCCATCGAGGCGGTGATCGCCACCGGCTCACCGCTGATCGGCATGTCGGCTCAGCGCCTGGCGCTCTTCAACAATCACAACATCAACCTGCTGGCCGTCAGCCGCCAAGGCGAACGATTGAAACAGAGGCTTGGCAGCATAAGACTGCGGGCCGGCGACATCGTCGTGCTTCAGGGTACCCGCAGGGAATTGCCGTCTTTCCTGCAGGACTTCGGCTGCCTGCCGCTCGCGCAACGGGAAATCCTGCTCGGCACCATTCGCCGTGCCACCGTTCCGTTGCTTGTTCTGGCGACCGCGATGGGGGCGACCGCGGTTGGCGTCGTGCCTGTGCAAATCGCCTTTTTTGCTGCGGCGCTTGCCATGGTGGTGTTTCGCGTCATCCCTCTGCGTGACGTTTATCGCGCCGTGGACGGACCGATCCTGGTCATGCTTGCAGCGCTGATCCCCGTCAGCGACACTTTGCGCACGACGGGCGGCTCGGACCTGATCGCGGGCTGGCTGAGCGGAATGGCGGCGAGTCTGCCGCCTGCGGGGGCGCTTGCCATCATGGTCGTTGCGGCCATGGCGGTGACACCCTTTCTGAACAATGCCGCCACGGTCCTCGTCATGGCGCCGATTGCCGCCAGTTTTGCAACGGCGCTCGATTACAGGCCAGACGCGTTCCTGATGGCGGTGGCCATCGGCGCCGGCTCCGACTTCCTCACGCCGATCGGCCACCAATGCAACACGCTGGTTATGGGACCCGGCGGTTACCGGTTCAGCGACTACCCACGACTGGGTCTGCCGCTTTCCGTCGTCATCGTGATCGTCGCGGTGCCGATGCTGATGTGGGTCTGGCCGCTGCGTTAGAATGCCGGGGAGAATTGGAACCGCGCGCGAATACGGATTGCCTGCCAAATTGCAGGCATTCGGTGGAAACGGCCTGATCGCCGCCTATCTTGCGGCGGAAGCGTATCTTTTGTGGAAGTGCTCTGGAATTGCTCTGGCAGTAGGGAGGCATGTGGGCGTCATGACTGGCGATATCGAGATCTGTACGCCGGAAGAGGTGCTGAAATTCTGGTTCACGGAACTTTCTTATGACCACTGGTTCACGCCGGATCCAGGGCTCGACGAGCAATGTGCGCAGCGCTTTCAGGCGTCGCACCTGGCCCTGTCCAGAAACTTCGACAATGTCTGGCGCGAGACCCCGCAGAACTGGCTGGCGGCCGTCATCCTTTTCGACCAGATGCCGCGCAACATGTATCGCGGGTCGCCGTTGGCCTTTGCCACGGATTGCCTTGCGTTGCGGGAGGCGAAGCTCGCCATCGGCGCGAGCGCCGACATGGCGGTGCCGAGGGAATGGCGCGCGTTTTTCTATATGCCGTTCGAGCACTCCGAAAACCTGACCGACCAGACCATGTCGGTCAAGCTGTTCACCGAACTCGGAGACGCCAGCTACCTCGACTATGCGATCCGGCATCGCGACGTGATGGAGCGGTTCGGGCGCTTCCCGCACCGCAATGGCATTTTGGCCCGCATGTCGTCAGCGGCCGAGGAAGAGTACCTCGCGCAGCCCGGCGCCGGGTTCTAGGCATGAACCATGGCGGAGAACGAAATCAGGAGGAAACCATGAGTGCCGGAGAACTGCCCTGGCAAGGGGGATGCCGCTGCGGACAGGTGCGCATCAAGGTGAGCGCGCAACCGCTTCTTACGATGGCATGCCATTGTACCGGCTGCCAGCGAATGACCGGCAGCGCGTTCTCGTTGAGCGTCGCCATTCCGAGCGAAGGCTTCGAGGTCACACGCGGCGAGCCTGTCATCGGCGGCCTTCACGGCGCAACGCGCCACTATTTCTGTCCTCATTGCATGAGCTGGATGTTCACGCGCCCGGAAGGCATGGACTGGTTCGTCAATCTCCGCGCGACCATGCTCGACGATCCCAGTTGGTGCAGGCCGTTCATAGAAACCTGGACCAGTGAAAAGCTGCCGTGGGTGAGCACATCCGCCGTTCATAGCTACGCGGCGTTGCCACCGCTGGAGAGTTACGAGCAGTTGCTGGCGGACTATGCCAGGCATTCCGAAGAGGATTGAGCCGCGAGACGATTCAGATCAGCCTGGATCTCAGAGGATTTGCATCTTTTTGCCGTTATGCATGTGCAGACCGGCAACTGGCAAAGCTCGGAGCGGTTCTGCGCGGCGCAGGGATTATCGAAGGGTAGGAAATTGCATCTCCTGGAAAAACTGAGGGCGCTTTCGATCGCCCTGTCTTTCGGTGCGCTGACGCTCGCTGCCGGCGGATCCGCAGTTGCGCAGGAGCCCGAGCCGAGCGTTGAGCAAACCCGGCCGGCCCAACAGGCGGCGCCTGCCCAGCCTCTCCAGCCTGCCCAATCCGTCCAGCCCGCGCCGCAGGCCGAACCGGCACAGCCGGCGACGCAGACCGGGACGGGTCAGGCGCCGGATGCCGCATCGCCGGTATTGCAGCAGGCGGAGGATCAGCTTGCCCAGGCCGACCGGGAGCTGAAGCGTCTCATCGAGCGTACCAATGCCGTCGAGGACGACGACGCCATGCTCGCCGAACTCAGGGTGCAGGTCGACGAGCTTTCGAAGCAGATCATCGCCGCCTCCGTCCCCACCCGTCCGAGGCTCGACGAAATCAAGGCGAGGCTCACGGAGCTCGGCGATCCTCCCGGTGAGGGGCAGCCGCCCGAAGACGCGGTCATCACCGATGAGCGCAAACGCCTCCTGGCGGAACGCGGGGCGATCAATGCTCTGACGGGCAGGGCGGAGAACCTCTCGGTCGAGGCGAGGAAACTTGCCAACCGGATCACCGCGACGCGCCGGGCGATCTTCTCCAACACCCTGCTGAGACATACGGATGTCTCGGCGGCGATGTTGAGCGAAGCCGTCACTGCAACGATGCACGAAGCGATGGCACTGTCGCGCAGCATCGGCGGTTGGCTGACATTCGCCTGGAATTACAAGCGCGTGCCGCTGCTGAGCGCGATCTTCCTTTCGCTCTGCGCCGCGCTGCTCTTCCTGGTCGGCGGTTACAGGCTTTTTTCGCCGGTCCTCATGCGCCACGAGGAAGACGACGAGCCCACCTATTTCCGGCAGCTTTCGCTTGCGTTCTGGTCGACACTCATCCCGACTCTGGCGCTCGCCGCCTTCGCTATGTCGAGCTACTTCTTCCTCAGTAGTTTCAACGTCTTGCGGCCGGATATTGCTCCCATAGTTGCGATCACGCTCGCCATGGGCGTCGTGCTGTTCTTCATAGCCAGGCTGGCAGGCGCGGTGCTATCGCCGAACCGATCGAGCTGGCGGCTCGTGCGCGTTTCGGATCGCGGCGCGAAAATGCTGATGGTGCCGATCTTCGCGATGGCGCTCGTCAACGGGCTCGACTATCTGCTCGGCAGCATCAGCGAGTCTCTCGGTTCTCCGGTGGTGCTGACGATCGCCAAAAGCTTCGTGGCATCGATCATCATCGGTCTCATTCTCATGTCGATGGCGTGGATCCGGCCTGTGCTGAGGGCCGATGAACCTTACGATGCACCGGGACGTCCCTGGCCGCGGGTTATTTCGCTCTCGTTTCTCCTGCTGGGCGCGGCGCTCATCGCGACTGCATTGTCGGGCTATGTCGGCCTGGCGCGCTTCATCGCCACGCAGATCACGGTAACGAGCGCGATCCTGGTGACGGTCTATATCGGCCTCCTTACGGGGAAGTCCGTGTCCAAGCAGGGCGCCTTTGCCGAAACGGTAGCCGGACGCTATCTGGAGCGCCGCTTCCATCTGGAGCCGGTTGCGCTCGACCAATTCGGCCTTTTTGCCGGTCTCGGCATTTATGTGCTCGTTCTCTCCTTCTTCATCCCGCTGATATTGATGCAGTGGGGCTTCAAGACTGCGGACATAGAGTCCTGGGCCTATCAGGTGCTGACCGAAATCAGGATCGGCACGATCACGATTTCGCTGGTGGGCATTCTCGCGGGGGTACTGCTCTTTGCCCTCGGCTTTCTCGTCACGCGTTGGGTGCAGCGCTGGATCGACGGCAACGTCATGGCGCGCAGTCGCGTCGACGCCGGCGTGCGCAACTCCATACGTACCGGTATCGGCTATATGGGCGTGGGCATTGCCGGCCTTATCGGGTTGTCGGCCGCCGGCATCGATCTTTCGAGTCTCGCCCTCGTTGCCGGCGCCCTCTCCCTCGGCGTCGGTTTCGGCCTGCAGAACATCGTCTCCAATTTCGTTTCGGGTCTGATCCTGCTGGTGGAGCGTCCCTTCAAGGTGGGCGACTGGATCGTCAGCGGTACGACCGAAGGCTTTGTGCGGCGAATCTCCGTCCGCGCGACCGAGATCGAGACCTTCCAGCATCAGTCGATCATGATGCCGAATTCTCTGCTCATCAACGCCTCGGTCGGAAACTGGACGCACCGCAACAAGCTCGGCCGGTCGGAAATTGCAGTGACGGTGACCTATGCCAGCGATCCGCGCCGGGTTATCGAACTGCTCTACGAAATCGCCGCAGCCCATCCGATGATCCTCAAGAACCCGGCTCCCAATGTCGGCTTCACGGCCTTCGAAGACGAGCGAATGACGTTTGAATTGCGCATCTATGTCGCGGACGTGCTGACGGCCGGCGGTGTTCGCAACGACCTTCGCGTCTCGATCTACGAGCGCTTTCGTGACGAGGGAATCGGCGCGCCGTTCCCGATGAAGATCGAGGATGTAACGCCTGAGGAAGAAGCCGGAAGCGCCGGACCCGAACCTTCGGTTATGGAGAAAGAGAAGGCCTGATCTCGCCGAAGACAAGGCCTGACGCGCCGGCGCCATTGGCGAAGGCAGGAAAGAGAAGAAGGAGCGGTAATACCGCTCCTTCTATCGGCCGAACCCCGGCCGCACGTTGAAACTGCGCACTTCCGCCCGGAAACGGTTACACACCGTTTCCGGGGAGTGCTCTAAAGCCCGGCCAGAGCCTGGGCCACCGGCATAACGTGTGGCCACACCTCCATTGCCCCGCGATAGATCATGTCGAGTGCGACGTAGAAGATGATCGCCAGGCCGATGTAAGCGATCCAGTGGTACCGGCTGAGCAGGCGGGCGATAAAGCCCGCGGCGATACCCATCATCGCGATAGAGAGCGCCAGACCAAAGACGAGCACGGTTGGATGCTCTCGGGCGGCACCGGCGACGGCGAGGACGTTGTCGAGCGACATGGACACGTCCGCTATCACGATCTGTGTTGCCGCCTGTTTGAAAGTCTTCTTTGGGGCCGAGGCGTCCGCATTTCCCAGGCCGTCAACGCCTTCGTGACCGCCAGTGCGAATCTCGCGCCACATCTTCCAGCAGACCCAAAGCAGGAGGAGCCCGCCGGCGAGCAGGAGCCCGATGATCGCAAGCAGTTGGACCGTGAAGATGGCGAGCACGATGCGAAGCACGGTTGCGGCGAGAATGCCGACGAGAATAGCCTTCTTGCGCTGCTCCAGCGGCAAGCCGGCTGCTGCAAGGCCGATAACGACGGCGTTGTCGCCGGCAAGCACCAGGTCGATCACAATGACCTGCAGCAGTGCCGTCAGGCCGGCGGAAGTGAAAATCTCCATGTGTGGTAACCCTTCTTGTCCCCGAAACGCCTGCGGCGTTGCAAAACGCATAGACCGCGAACAATCGACGGATCAAGTGGGCCGGGACAACTAATCGGCATTTTCGAAGGACACAGGAACGCCGAGCAGCTTCCGGTGTTCTGACGCGGCTCGAGCCGCCGCATTGTTTTTCCTGCACGGCGTACGCTTCGAGAAATTCTGGGCTACGGCGCCGCGCGTCTTATCAGACGCGCAAAGGTCGCTGTAGCGCTTTGATCTGCTGCATGTTTTTGACCTTTGATCGGTTACGATCAAAGGAAACATGCACTACAGCGCCGCGCGTCTTATCAGACGCGCAAAGGTCGCTGTAGCGCTTTGATCTGCTGCATGTTTTTGACCTTTGATCGGTTACGATCAAAGGAAACATGCACTACAGCGCCGCGCGTCTTATCAGACGCGCAAAGGTCGCTGTAGCGCTTTGATCTGCTGCATGTTTTTGACCTTTGATCGGTTACGATCAAAGGAAACATGCAGTAGGCTGGCCGTGGCTAGAGGGGTGGCCGGCGTCTTCCTTTTCGCGACGGGAAGGCGGCCGGCCGAAACGGGGGCGGCGCTCGAGCGCCGAATGTGATGAAGACGTATGCTGTCGTTATGGTGTCCGCAATGCTGTGGGCTGGCGTGGCCTATGCCGCGACCGTTACAAACAAGGATGGCGAGGCCGCTGTTCTGGTGATCGTCGAAGGGGAGAGCCGGATCGAAGTGGCAATCGATGCAGGTGCGACGGAAGTGATCTGCCCCGGCGGCTGCTTCGTCACTGCGCCGAGCGGCGACCGTGTGGGGCTCCAGGGCGACGAGACGATCGAAATCGTCAACGGCTCCGTCGTTGTGAAGTGACGCCACGTGCGGCTATCCTCCGGGAGCGGAAGGCCGCCGGAAGTTGGGCCTTTCAAAGATAATGCGGGGCCGTAGCCCCGCACCGTGTTTGGCGACGGCACGTGCAAAGCGGAAGATCAGCTCAGCTTTCTTCGCCGCTCCAGTTCCGCTTCGGTCGGCTGCTCGAACTCGAACGAACCTGTTACGACAGGGCCGCTGCGGACGTATTTGTTGGCGGTGACGCCCGTCCCGGAGACTTTTGAACCGAGGAGTTTCATGGCCATCGGCATGGCGCCGTGACCAAAGAGCCGCTTGCCCTTTCCGAGCACAACCGGAAAGTACGAGATGTACATCTCGTCTACCAGATCGTTGCTGAACAGGGTCTGCAGGAAGTCGGTCGAACCCTGGGTCAAAAGATCGGGACCTTCCTCGCTCTTCAGTTTCTTAAGCATTGCAACTGGGTCGGAGCCGAGAGTACGGCTGTTTTGCCAGTCGAGCCTCAGATCGGGGTTGCGCGTGGCGACATATTTGGTGATCCGGTCAAAGAGCGGACCGATCGGATCGTCAGGGCCGGCATAGGGCCAGTGTGCGGCGAAGATGTCATAGGTCTTCCGCCCAAGCAGAAGATCGAACGGCTTGGAAAACATCTCGTCCACCGCTTGTCCCATGGTCTCGTCGAAATAGGGGGCGGCCCAGCCGCCATGGTCGAAGCCGCCGACCGGGTCCTCGTGCGGTCCGCCCGGCGCCTGCATGATTCCGTCAAGGCTTACGAATGCGCCAACGATGATCTTTCTCATTCCGGCTCTCCTCGTTCGTGGTGTTACCGAACCCAGGACGCTGGACGAAGGCCGATACCGACAGCAACGCCACAAGCTGCAAGAATTTCCTTGAGAACTTTGGCGTAAGAGCGGCTCACGGGATCGCGAAAATGCTGATCTCGTTGGCAATTCCTCTTAGCGTCACGTTGTGCGCCATCGGACTTAGGCCCCGATCAGAGAGCACACCGGATGCTCGAGGATCCTCGAGGACGGAGCCGGTCGCGAAGATCTCACGCGAGGTGGCGAGATGTTGCACGCGCGAGGCGATGTTGACGGTCTGGCCGAAATAGTCCTGCCGGTCGTTCAGGTTGACAGCGATGCACGGCCCCTCATGGATGCCGATCTTGAGGAGCAGGTCCTCGCTGCCGCGCTCTTCGTTGAGTTCGCGCATTGCCTCGCGCATCCGCATTGCCGCAGTGACAGCCCGGTCGGGCGTCGGGAAAGTCGCCATAACCGCATCACCGATCGTCTTGACGACGGCGCCGGCCTCGGCCGCGACGATTTCGTTCAAGACGTTGAAATGCGTTCTTACCAGGTCGAAGGCCGCGAGGTCGCCGACGCGCTCGTAGAGTTCCGTCGAGCCGCGCAGGTCGGTGAAGAGGAAAGTAAGGCTGGTGATCTTCAGCCGTTGGTCCACATCGAGCGTGTCGGTGCGGTAGATGTCGCGGAAAGTCTGGTTGGAGAGCAGCCGCTTGGCGGTGAGAAATGGCCGACGGCGGCCGAGCAGGGCATGCAGCGCTTCGCCTGCCACGCAGATCGAGGGCAGGGTACGAACCTCGGCGTGGTTCTCCACCGAGACGCGCAAGGGGCCGGGCGGCAAGCTCAGCGTCTCGTGATGGCGGTGCGAGCGATCGAAGACGAGCCCGAGATTCCTCCTTTCCCTTGTCGGTTCGCCGCTCACATCCAGGAATTGCGCGGCATGCGTCACCGGCTCGAAGATGATGACGAATTCCGCGGGAAGCTGCAGCGAGATCACGGCTTTCTCGCCTGGCGGCAGTTCCAGTGCCTCCAACAGGAATTCGTCGACCTTTGCTTCGTAATCCTCTTCCGGCAGGTCGATGCCGGAACCCCAATAGATCTGGCGGAAATATTCGGCCGGCGGCAATTCATGCGGCGTATGTGCTCCGATGCGGCGCACGCGCGGACTGACCGTGAAGGTGACTTCGACCATCTCGTCGAGCGTCGGCTCGTAACCGGCGGCACAAAGCGCGCAGGTATACTCCGTGCTCTGCACCGTCTTCAGGGACGTGTTGGCATCGAGTACACCGCCGCAACCCGGACAGAGCACATTCCAGGAAAGCTCGAAAATGCCCAGGCGCGACGCATGCAGAAAGCCTGCGATCGTCTCTTCCTCGTCGAGGCCCTCGCGCGCGGCAAAGGCGAGCGCATTGATCCGGCAAAGCCTGTGATCGGGTGCATCCCGAACGAGCCGCTCGAATGCATCGGCGACCTCCGTCCTTGCCGAATGGCGCAGCACATCGAAAAGGGGTTGGGCTTCGCTCATGAACACATTCTATACGGAAATCGGCTGGCGGTCAGGCCGCATTTCGGTTTGGGTGCAATGTAATTTTATATTTGAAGTAATGTAATTTATATTTGTAGTACGAAAATTATTTTTAGCCGTATCTCGATTTGTTCTTTGGAATTTAATATTAGTGGCCTTCTTCGCAACTCAGGGGATGAGCGACATGACTACAGTCGTGGGGACGGCCGGAAACGATACGCTATCTGGAACCGAGGAGAAGGATCGCATCTGGGGTCTAGCCGGCGCCGATGAGATCGATGCCGGCGGCGGCGATGACCTCGTCGACGGCGGGGCTGGAAACGATCGTCTGACAAGCAGGAGCGGGTATGACCGGCTCGACGGCGGCGAGGGAGATGATCTCATCAGCCTGATCGGGACCGGCGGCGCGGTTACAGGCGGTGCCGGCGTCGATACGCTGGTGGTCGACCTGTCGAACGTCAGCTCCGACGTCCGGTTCAGCGGCGAGCACGGTCACGGCATCATCGGCTACAACACGGCGAACTGGGAACACATCTTCTTCAATCGCATCGAGAGGCTGGTCCTGACGACCGGCAGCGGCAACGACCGGATATTCGGCGCCGCCACCGACGACATCATCTCGACCGGCGCCGGGAACGACGTCGTAGGCCCATATGGCGTCGACGGCGACGACGGCACCAGCATGCTGGGCGACGACGCGATCGACACAGGCAGCGGCGGCGACATCATCAACGACACTGTTGGCGCGAACCGGATCTTTGCCGGAGACCATAACGACATCATCATCACCACGCTTTCCTCCGCGGTGATCGACGGCGGTAACGGCTGGGATAAACTCTCCATCTTCGATGAAGGACGAACCGACGGCGTCACTATCGATTTCGGACAGGGGTTTGCCTCGACGGGCACTCTGATCAGCGGGATCGAGGTTGCAAGCGTGGATCTCGGCGGCGGCAGTGATACGCTGATCGCCGGAAATCTGTCTTCGCTCACCGCCCATATGGGCGACGGCGACAATTATGTCGCCGGCGGCAGCGGCAGGGACTATGTCGCCTCCGGAAGCGGCGACGATGCCCTTTATGGGGGCGCTGGCGATGACATCCTGATCAGTGCCGGCGGGAACGACGTGCTCGCCGGCGGCGATGGGAACGACGAGATTTACGACGGCGGAACGAGTTTCGGCGACGGAGAGACATATATAGACGGCGGCGCAGGCGACGACCTCATCCAGGTGGTTGCGCCATCCGGCTTTATCGATGGCGGTGGCGGCAGCGATACGTTGCGCGTCGTCGATCCCCTGCCGGGCACGAATTTCGACGCTTCGACCGGCACGCTGGGTACGACGCTGATCTTCACCAATATCGAGAGATTCGAGCTGTCCGGCGGCTCGGGGAACGATAGCATCCGCACGCTTGCAGGCGACGATCAGCTCGCCGGCAACGACGGCAACGACCGGCTGGACGGCGGCGCCGGAAACGACGTGCTTTGGGGCGGCGCGGGTGACGATGTCATGACGGGCGGAGCAGGCGCAGATACCTTCCTGTGGTCGTCCGATACGTTTTCGTTCGCAGGTGTGGATCGCATCACGGATTTCGATGCGGACGGCGGCGACCTGCTGCGCTTTACCGGATATGCACCCGACACCACGCGCATCGACAGCTTCGCCGACCTGGTTGCCGCCGCGACCGAGACGGAAGACGGGCTCTACATCGCCTTCAATGGATCCGATACATTCGGTCTGCTGCTGGACAAGGTCGCACTTGCCGACCTTTCGGCGGATGATGTCGTCTTCGTTTGAGGGATGCCTTCGCGGACATTTGGATGAGCGCGCCATTAACACCGGATAAAGCGTTTTGCTCATAGGGTGCCTTCCGGGGACACTCTATTCATAGGCGATCAATGTCATTCTTCGGCATTTCCGGAATGTACTTTTCCGGTGAATCCCTCGGCGAGCACCGTATCGTGCTTGCCGAGGACTCCAACCTCTTTGCTTCGATGGTCTCGAAGCGGCTGAAGGAGCTTTTCGATATCGATGTGATCGTCTGTCGTGACTACGAGGACTTGCAGTTCGCGGTCGAAAACGCTTCCTTCGCGCCATCTCTCGCCATTTCCAATATCAACCTTCCAGGCGCAGAGAACGGAGAGGCACTCACCTACCTGATCGAAATGAGCGTGCCGACGATCGTCTTCACCGGTTCGTTTCAGGAGAGCACGCGCGAGACGATCCTCGCCAAGGACATTGTCGATTATGTCATCAAGGACAGCGTCTTTGCTGTCGATATGCTGGCAGAGTCCGTCTGCCGATTCCTGACGAACCAGCAGCATCACGTGTTGATCGTCGACGATAGCGCGACGGCCCGGGCCGTGTTGACGACGCAGTTGAAGCGCTACAATTTCAGAACGAGCTCGGCGGAAAACGGCTCTGCGGCGCTGGAAATCCTGAAGAACAATCCGGACATCGCCCTCGTCATAACCGACTACAATATGCCCGATATCGACGGTTTCGAGCTTACGCGGCGAATCCGCGCCGCCCACGGCCCGCATCAGCTAAGGATCATCGGTGTGTCGTCGTCGAAGGACCGGCTGCTTTCCGCCCGGTTCCTCAAAGCCGGCGGCAACGATTTCGTCGTTCGCCCCTTCGTCAACGAGGAATTCTACTGCCGCGTCAATCAGAACCTCGATACGCTCACCAAGGTGAGAACTTTGAACGCGAGGACCAAGATCCCGGCCTGAAGGACGACCGCCATTCGGGCGGTCCGGGCGACCGGCGCCGCCGGTTGATTTGGGCCGGTTTCAGGAGAAAACGCCGGCGCGGATGACGCAGGGTCCGTCATGGGCGTTGACGTGGCACCGGCAGTTGCCGGTGCCGCCCGATGAAGGCCTCGCCGTTCAATCGTTCCGAAACGCGGCGATCTACCGCGCCATCTGCAGCGTCAGCTTTCGCTCGGCGCGTTCCTGTTGCGGCGAGCGGTTGTAAAGCTCGCGGTAACACTTCGAAAAATGCGAAGCGGAAACGAAGCCGCAGGCG
>Ga0209281_1001336_pt1 | contig 15435 bp, 19 predicted proteins | sample MedtruBG_FD_187514 | JGI IMG/M metagenome (GOLD analysis project Ga0209281, IMG submission 187514) | Root nodule microbial communities of legume samples collected from California, USA - Medicago truncatula BG (SPAdes) (version 2) | ecosystem: Host-associated > Plants > Roots > Nodule | place... | reverse complement strand
CATCAATCGCACCACTTATTGAACTAATAGAAAATAACTGAGTAGTTCCTTCAAAAAATAAGAAATCTTTCTTCGACTCATCTGCTATATTAGTTCTAATAGTTACATTTAATTTTCTTGTAGTTGGATGTTTACTTACTAATTTTATTGCATCTGTTGGCGTTGCTTCACTATTCTTAAGAATCAATGAAGAAATCTTTTCTGAACCATCTGTTAACCTATAAAATAGCACTTCTTTAGGTTGGCCAAGTAATGCTAAATTTCCTAATTTATAAGCAGTATAGTTTGGATCTCCACCAAAGGTTTTGATTAATTTTCTTTCTGCAGTAGAATTTACTGTTATAGATGTAACTACTCTAACTGGTCCCCAATTCGCCTTAATAGGCATAGCTAGAATACCATGAATTCCAGTTCCTATTCTTGCTTCTGCATTATTTTTATATCTGTTATACCATCCAGGTATCGTTGGCCTGTTTTTTTCATCCCATATTCCTGTTGACATTATTTAACCTTCTTTCCTAAGAAATTTTTTATAATTGTTTCAAATTCTGTTCTTGTAAGTTCAGATTTTTCACAATTAAATAAAGCACCTGTAACTACTTCTTTGCTGTAGCCAAGTGCTTCACTATTTTTTATAAACTCTTTTAATGAATAAGTTTCTTCTTTAATCGTTTGTTTCGCCACTGTAATTTCCTCCTGTTTTATAGTGGTGTTCTCTGATGCATTTTTAGAAATATTAATAGTAGTTTCTGTACTTTTTGTTGTTTCTGCATCAGTTTCAATACTTTTTTCTTGAGTTTTAGCTTCGTTAACATCCACTTTTATCACTCCTTGCTTAATGATCCTCTGCTACTAATCTTATTAATAGTAGGACCATTATTAATTTCTCTCATTTTTCTTCTAAAAAACTTAACTGTTAATTGACCTTTAGAGAGCATATCAGCTTCTCTATCTTCATTAATACTTTCTATAGTAAGATAACGCCTGTCTGCTAAATCTAAAGGTATTTTCAAGTCAGAAACAAGCTTATCTTCTATATCATCTAATAATTTATTTATTTCATTTTTATTATTACTAACAATATGACATATAAGTGTTTTACTTTCTTTTATGAGAACATTATTTATTCTTTCTTTACTTTGATTTTTAACTCTCCATAAAATCGAAGGTACTTCAAAATTCTTTTTCCAGTTATTAAGATATATTGCATGATTAGTAATAGCCTTAGTATATTCACTTAGAGCATTAAGCCATGAATCAGTATTAACTTCATCTTCTTCATGCAATGCAATAACAGTAAATTTTAATCCTCTTGCTATAGCTTGCCATTGTTCATCGATAATATCTTGCCCCATTGCTCCACCAAATCTACAAGTAAAGGTTTCATTTGTCTTAGAATCTGTTATTACTTGCATATCTAAAGCTTTAATAACCTTCTCTGCCAATAAATCTAAATTTTTAAAAGTAGTTCTAGTTTCATACAACCATACTTCTATAGTTCTTTTAAAACCAACTACCTCTCCATTATCTGTATCATCCCCCTGCACAACTACTGCATAAGGTTTAGGAGTGTCCTTTGTAGATACATTAGGCTCATAACACTCATTAAGTTCTGTAACTTTACTTATTATCTGTTCTCTTATTCCCCCCCTCAAAATCAATCACTCCAATACTGAATTATTTTATTTGCTATATTCTTAGTATTCTTTTCTAAGGTATCATGAAGAATAGGCATAGGTTTTATTCCTTTTACACTTCTAGCAAAATGCCTTTTACCATCTGTATCAACCCAACTTAATAACTTTTTATCAACCGGAACTATAGGTTTTTTAGTAGGTCCATATACACCAGTACCATTTTCTAACCATTCTCCATATTCAACTCCATGAGCTAAATAAAGAGTATATTCATGGCTTCCACCTTCAGCACCACCATTTATAAAATTCCTAGCATGAGAACTCCTATCCTTCCAATAAGCTTTTTCTTTAGCTTCATTAACTAGTAAAGGAGATATTCCATATTGAAGTAAAGTGGACATCCCATTCATTTTATTATCTATGAAGTCCATAACTTTAAATTCAATAGCTAATCATACCTTTCTAAATCGCATAAGTACCCACAAATAATATCTTCAATTATCTGTGGGTATACTGCTTTAATCTCAAATTTATCTCCATTACTGGTGAATTTAATCTTTTCAGTTGGTGTAACATCTAAGTCAGCATCTTTATCAGCTATCATTTTATACCTTGGACTGGTATATGAAGTTCCTTTAGTTCCTGAATTTATATTAATCGAATTACTTGTATCATCAATATAAATCAGAACAGTTAAAATCTTTTCAGTTGGTGTTTCTGCTTCCTAAGCTCCATCAACTTCTTTTGTTATTATTTGAGAAAAAGTTATTTTAGTTGGATTTAAAGCTATAGCTTTATTAATAGTTCTTATTATCTTTCTAGAACTTAACTTGCTCACATTTCATCAGCTCTTCTCATAGATGTTTTATAACCTGTTGTTACAACTGTTGGATTTAATGCAGCCTGTTCAGAATCATAATCTGCTTCATATATAGCAGCTAAGTTATTCCAGTAATCTTTATTACTAGATTTAACTTCTATTGGGCCAACTTTTACTTGATCGTCAGAAGCTGCTTTTAATAAGCAACCTCTCCAACTAGCTTTAGAAACACTATTGCCATTAACTAAAAGTAAGTTTTGCAATTCAGTATCCTCAAAATAAGGATACTCCCTCTCTTGCAAGTTCAACTTTAATTGTTCTATAGGATCCATATCCATATTATTGACCTCCATTTCCTCCTGGTTCTTGACCTTGTCCATTTGGTGGATTGCTTGGTGGTTGAGTATTTTCACTATTTATTGCTGCTTCATCAACCTCGGCATATCCGTTTTCTTTTAATTCTGCAGCATCAGATTCTCTAACCTCAAATTCATCACCTGGTATATAATTTTCTTTATCATATGTGATATAAACTAATGCTTTTGCATTATATAAATTTTCTTTAACTTCTTCTTGTTTTTTTGCCATTAATATCATCCTCTCAAAATTAAAATAGACTATTCAATTTAATATACTGTTCCAAAGAATACTTCATCTGCTCTTTCAAACGAAGGAATAACAATTTGCGATACTTTTGTATCAACTGTTATTGGATCTTCCTTAACCATTGTTGTGATTGCAATAGCTTCTTGAACTATAGAAGTATCTAACTTGCCACTTCCATATGTCTTATCATATTCCTCTGGTGTAGTTCCATAGACTGTAAATCCTAAAGTAGTTCCACTCATAAGAGTTATTTTGCCATCTGTGTAGTAAGGTTCATTATCTGCATTTTCATATGGAACATAAGTTGCATTTTCTAAAAATACAATACTTAAACCCATTCTTTCTTTGCAAAAATTAATATAATCCTGTTGTGATAAAATCAAACTTGTAGCATTTACATTTGAGTGTAAATGTGCAGTAATAGCAGTATTAATCATAAATGTATTATTAAAAGTTTTTTCTGTTAATAATAATGTAGTTGGCTTAGTATAGTTATCATCTGTAATAGCTTTTTGAAAATTTGAAACATCTCCAACTATATCTGCACTAGGATCAGTCCACTTAGATGTACCAGCTAATACTCTCTTGTGATTTGCTGGTACACCATAGTCAACAACAATATCTCCATCATTAGTAGTAATATTGATGATTCCATTTTGAATTAATGATGTTCTCATTCTTTTTGTTTGAACATTAGCACCATCAATTAAATCAGTATAATTATCGAATACTTGTGCAGTTAGCGCTCTTACTAAATTTTCATTGTTTGCACTAACAGCATTTATTAGTTCTCTTCTTTTTGTTTCATTAATTCCAACAGCTTCTTTAAAAAATGGCATTTCTTTCTTTTGAATATCTAAAGAAGCACTTAATGCTCTAACTTTAGTAGCCACATCAAATTTACTCATTCTTAATGCTACTGTTTTTTTCTTTGCACCCTTTGCGAACTCTAATTCTGTGCTTAATTGTTTTTTATTTGGGAATAACGCCCTATCTACTGTTGACTCAATTGGTAACTCCTTCATATATAGAGCTATGTTTTTTGAACTTATAAAATCTTTAATATCCATACTCTTTCTTTTCCTCCTAAACGAATAATATTTGTTTTAAAGCTGCTTTTTCTGCATCTTTACCACCAACTACTGTATTAACTGAAAATTTAACTTCTGATTCATATACGACACCATGTACAAATAGTGATACAACTTCTGTTGCATTACCTGGTATTCCATCTGCTGACATAGAGCCTTTAAAGCTTACATCTTCATATACAATTCCATAAGCATTTGTAGTCGCTGGTGTTCCTGTAGTTGTTGTTACAGCCTTTCCATCCTTATTAAGTAATGTTCCAGCTTTTAGTACCTCATTTGCATCTAATAGAGATGCTACATCTGATTTTTTAACCTTGATTGGTAATGTAATAAAATGATCTCCTGCTATAGCTCTAAGTTTTCCTTGAGCACAACCTATTGAATAACTTGATTGTTTCATTTTCTAAATTCCTCCTGTAAATTTATTTAGCAAAATCAGCAATTCCTTTTGATTGCATTGCTGCTGCTTTTTCTTTTCCTAATTCTGTTGCAAAATTCTTTTTTTCTCCTGGCTTTGGATCTCCACCACCACCAGTATCAAATGAACTAGTTCCATTAATTACTTTTTCAAAAAGATATTCATGTGACTTTTGAAGTGGTTCTATTTGCTCTTTAAGTCCAATTATGTTTTCTCCATCTACTTTAAGATTTTCTTTTGCAAGTTTAGCCATAATTAAACTTTTGTCTTTAACATTAAAGGCGTTTAACCCTTTTTCTAAAGCATTATCAAAAGCAATATCTGCTAATTGTTTTTCATAATCTTCTTTTTGAGTCTGATTATCTTTTTCAAGAGTCTCAAATTTTTCTTTTAAGCCAACAACATCCTTATATTCTTCTTTTAACTCACTGAGTTTCGTATCTCTGTCTTCCACTTGACCTTTATAAGTTTTAGCCTCCTTACTAATTTCTTCAAATTTCTTTTTAGTAACAAAAGCTCCATTAGAAACATCTTCAAAATCTTTTTTACCTAATTCTTTTCTTTTTTCTTCTGAGAGTGTATTAAATGCCTCTTCGCCTATAATTTCTTTAATGTTCGCCATTTTGAAATTTCCTCCTTAATCTATATTTTTAACGTGCAAATAAAACACGTTATAATTGTTTATATTTTTCTTTAATGTCTAATTCAATAAACTTAAAAAGACGAAAAGAAAAGCCTTAATTTCTTAAGACTTTATAGTTTCTTGTTTATTTTCTTTTACCCCATTATAACAAAATCACTTACACATATTTACTTTTGTACAAATATATTGTAAGATTGTTTTATTAGATAATTAAGGAGTTTTGATTTGTGAAAAAAAAAATATTAATCTATGATGTAATTTTTCTTCTTATTTCTTTATTGAGTTTACTTTACATTAGATACTACGAAAAAATATTATACTATAAACCTATAAATCAATTTCTAGATGTAATGTATGAGTATATTTCAATTCCATCTTTTTATTATTGTATTGCAGCATTTATTACTGTATTCATTGTTAATTTACTTAAAATAAACATACCTAAAAGATCAAAAAAAATACTTAAATATGCTATTGGACTGACTTTAATGCTGTATGTTATATTTGTATTCTCAAACATATTAGGGCTTATAGTAATTCATTATATTGCTTTTTTTTCATTTTATTCAATCATATTCGCTATTTTAGGATGTTTATTTTCCTTGACTATAGAAAACTAAAATTTGAGAGAATGAGTAGTATATATCGTATTTTTACATTTTATTACTCATGCTTCTAACTCTATGTCATTTTGGATTATTGAGATTTTTATTAGTTTTTATATAAAATCTAAGTGATGTAACTTTGATCCCCTATCGAACATTGTCATATATATGGGTAAGAAATTATAAAAATAATACAATGCCGTTTTTTTGTAATATTATCAATAAAAATAACTGTTTTAACAAATAATTCATTATGTTACAATATTTATACATTCTAATAATATAAATAAAAGGGGGAACTAAAATGAAAAAATTGAAAAAGATAATAGCAAGTCTTTCTGTGTTAGCAGTTATGTTGTCTGTATGTCCAGTAAGTGCATCAGCGTCTACTTTGAAGACAAGCCAAAATAAGCAAGAGTCAAATATAGCAACTACTGTTGTTATTTCCGACCCTGAAACAGGAGATGTTTGGAGATGGAATGTTCCAAAATCTGATGTTTCTATAAATTCTTCAACACTTTCTACTTCAGAAGCATCAAATTTAAAGACTAATTCACTAAATGAAGGTAATAACATCAAAAAAACAGATATAAGTGTAAATGTAAGAAAATATTTAGAGGAAACATTTGACTCTATTACAATTCAAAGTTTAAGAAAATCTTCAACACTAGAAGATGATATTACTCTAAATACTGGATTAACTTACTCTTCAAATTCATCAAATAATACAATTTCGGTATATAGTGTATTTGGTTCTACTACCACTGAAGGTTTGTATTATGCAGCTGATAGATCAGTATATTGGAGAAATCCTGGTGCAGGACTTGGCGATATATTTTATCCTGGCTCTAATTCATGGAGTTATTCAACTAATTCAACTGCTGGAAATTATAATTCTAATCTACCTCCATACTCATTATTAGAATGTAAAATTCGCATTTCTGGAATGTCAGCATACAGAACTGTAAGTGTTATGTGTCAGATTCCATAGTAGCCTACTACGAAAAATTATATTTTAAGTTTAGCATTTATAAAATTGTGATTAAAAAAGGATATTTTGTGTTGATCAACACGAAATGTCCTTTTTTAATCACAACTTTATTTTATGCAAATCAAATAGTTGTGATAATTTTGAATTTAAGATATTATTTTTAATAAACTTAATATCTGATTTATAAGTGATTTTTAATTCAAAAACTATTACAAAATATCAAAACAACTCTAATATATCCTTTATGGGACTTATTTTTAGTTATAATTAGCTTAACGTGGATTTTGTCGAAAATGTTGGCTACACCCCCTATAGCCATATCAAGACTCACAACTGCTTTTGCTCTTTTCATGACACTACTCTTTAAATCGTTGTAAATCTCGCTTAATTTTTTAATTCTTATTTCTAATTTTCTAGTCTTACAATTATTCAAAGTAACAATATGCTTTTTACCACAATGAGAACATTATATATATGTTTCAGTAATCATAGCTCCTAAATATCTAATCTGCTCCTTAGGTTCAAAGTCTTTTTGACACTTATCACACGTTACATTCATCAATACTCCTCCTATTTTTAGGTATACGTTTATAAACAATAAATTTAAGCATAATAAAAGCACTCACTATTTTTTATTATTAGCAAGTGCTTTATGAACCAAAACTAAATTTACCAGTTTTTAATTTTTCAATAACTATAGGCTCATTTAATATTTCTAATTCTTTTATTGCATCTTCTTCAGTGAATGATTCTTTATCTGTTATATCTGAATCTAATTTCTCTAATATTAAAGTTACCTTTTTCTTGTTTTTATTATTCTTTATCCAAACACCAGGTACATAAACCATATTACTTCACTCCTAATCTATTCATAGTAATTGCTAATACATTTTGTATCATCATCTCTTGATTACTTGATACTGACTTGTTATTTTTTAAATTTTCTATTGCCATCTTGCAATCTAATATCATATGTGACTTAAATTCTGCATACTGTGGCATATTATTAATCATTCTATCAATTAACTCTTCTACATTTTCACTTATATAATCCATATATTGAAGCGAATACTTTTTCCAATCATATTTCACTTTCATACATTCATCATATAAGCCTGCCCATGTAGGTTCAACTCCATTAAGTCTATCCATCCACGCTATCTCTCCAAAATCAGCTATACTATTACAACCTTTAAACTTATCTAGCTGCTTAAGTCTAGGCAACATTTCAACAAGCTTTTCAGCATATGAAGGACTTATTTCCTCTTCAATACCTAATTGTTTAACCATAAAGTGGCATGAACTTTCTGCAAATGTTTCTTCAATTTGAAGCCATTCTTTTTTAACGTGGAAATAATCACTCTTCATACCATTGGCTTTTGCATGATATGCTTCATGAAATGCAGTCTTAATTTTGTAATTATTACTTCTAGTATCTGCACTGTTTAAAACATATTCAGTTATTTCACTATTATCTCCATTATTTATAGAGCAATATCCATGAGCTTGAATCTTTTTCACACTCACAGGAATATCTTTAAGATCTAGAACATCTAATATATCTCTTCCAAGCTTTCTTCTATTATCATATGCAGTAACATTTAAGTCTTTAAGCTTGTCTATTGTTTTAATTAATTTATTATCTTTAATTATACTACTATTATTACTAGATTGCTCTATCTTTTTATCATTTTTATCAGTTATATGCTGCTCTAACTGTTCTAAATTGCTACTTTCCATCTTGGTCTGAATTTTATTTGGAGTAAGAACTTTAATAGATGTTTTATCATCACCAGACTTAATCCACTCATCAATTCCAGAATTCTTTTTACCATTACTCCAGTTTTTCATAGTTTCAATACATTTACTAATATCCTCAATTACTTCTGTAAAATAGCATAAACAATTGCAATGCTGCAATGGAACTTCTTCTAATTTAAATGTTCTCCCATTATAACCATCACATACATCACGTTTCCCATGCATTCTTGAAAAATGACTAGCACTTAAATTCCACTTAAGTTCTTTACAAAACGGATTTTTCTTAGCATTCTGAATTAATGTTTCTGTTTGAGCATGAGTTATTGCTGTTCTTGCTAGTCTTCTTGCTTGATATGATATATTATCTCCACCTATACCATCTGCAAAAGTCTTAGGAGTAATACGATTTTTAGGATTAACATGCTTTTCTAGTTCCTTAGCAAGTTCTCTAACATTAGCACCCTTAGCAATATTATCTTTAATTATTGCATCAATCTTATTCCCATTATCACCAGTAATGTTCCATAACCTTTTACTTAATGTTTTACCATCTTTATAATATTCACCTGCTATAAGCTGCTTAACAGAATCATTTGATATTTTAGTTACAGTTCTTTTTAAAGCTTCATTTGTTTTTACATTTGGTGCAATCATATCAACAAAGCTTAATTGAACGCCTTTTTGAATATCAGAACTCTTCCATATATTATTTTCTATAGTTTTGTTAAGGTTCTGATATAACTCAGTTCTATATTCATTGATGATTTTATAAGTCTCTATATTATGTGTCTTGGTTCTTGAATCAGTCATATTTAAGATTTTACCTATTAACTTATTTCCTGAATCATTGTAAATCTTAAATAATTCTTTTTCCTGCTCAAAATTTAATTTTATAAACTCATTTCTTTCTTGAAGGACTCTCTTTTTATATTCATTCATGGTTATTCACCACTAATATCATTATCTAAATTTTCCTGATTATTAATTTTAGTATTATCTAATTCAGTATTTAGTCCTTCTGTGAAAGAATCTTGAGCATTGGCTATTTGTGTTTTTTCTTCAAGTATTTCATTCCATTCATCTTCTGCATTTTCTGTCTCGGTAAAATCTTTAATATAAGATCTATGTGATTTTACTCCACTTTCAACTTCTTTCATAGCTAAATTCTTTTTATCTTCTTCATCACTTGGCAATGGATAATTATGTTCAAATAAAGTACTGTATTTTAATTGATTCCATTCTTTTTTATATGATCCAGGATCACATACAAGAGCAACTTCTTTTATAAAATCAAATAAACCTAAAAAAGCTGGTGACCAATCATTCCATTTTTCTTCACATCTAGCAATCAAATCATTATATAGATAACCCATTGCTTTAGCACTAGGAATATTATTTAAATCAGCTAATCTTGGCATGTCCATAGTAAAGTTCATATCTGATTCTGTTCTATTTAGATAAGATTCAACTGCTACACTATTTCCCATATTGTATTCAAGTCTTTGAACTTGAGCTTGTTTACCCTCTCCTATATCCTCTCTAGTTTTTACTGCATGTAATGCACCAGGTGCTATTGTAAATTTATTAACGTCACTTTCAAGTCCATCAATTACAACTTCTGCACCGAACATTTGAAATCTTAAGGCATCTCTAAAATCACTAATGGTTTTATTATAATGTGTTTGAGTATCCATTAATTCATTTACATCAGATTCACCAAAACCATCATTTAATTCTCCACCATTTTTAATAAGCCAGCATGGAATTGAAGTAAAACCTGTATCAACTTCTTTTGTTAGGTCTTTTTGTAACTCAGTATTAAAATAAATTTCTCTCTTATACCAAGCTTGACGTTCCTTATTCTCAGAAAATTTATAGTAATAAGTATGTAGATAATATATCTTTTCAGTATCAGTTTCCTTATAAACATTTTCCTCATCTTCTTCAAAAAAAGTAATATGAAGCAGCTTTCCATTTTTCTCTTTATAATAAAAATTCTCTATCGATTCATACTTGATAACCAATGGAGATTTTGGATTAGCTTCTACTCTTAGAAGTACTCTCTTTTTAATTGTCGCTTCAAGAAATGCTTTTTTAGTTGTTGGCCAAAAGTTATTATTATCTAATATATCATCTATAAATTTTCTAAGCTGTTCACATAGATCTTTATCATCTTTATTATCAGATTTAAATTTAATTGTTGGCTCAACTCCAAACATCCACCTAGCTTGTTTTTTTAATAGTGGTTTAATCTTATTTCTTATATCTTGTGTAGATTTATAATCACAGTTATCATTAACTTCCCAATTCTGACCAAGCAGTGCTTTATCTTCTCCAACTTTATCTATTGGAACTATGCTTTTGCCTTTGTAAAATATATAATCTTTTCTAACTACTTCTCTTTCATGCTTTTCATTATCAGTCAACTTAAGCAGTGTATTTTTTATTGTATTATTGTTACTGTTACTATAATTAAAATACATTATACTGAAAATCCCCCTTTCTTATACGTTTATAAAAGTACACGTTTAAAAACATATACTTTGATTTAATTAAATCCCATAAACTCGTAATTGAATGTTTATTTTATAAACACTTTTTTGCTACAGTATTTTATAAACGCTTTTAAAATACTGCTTTACTTCGATTATATGGATCCGCTGATTTATTAACTGTACCCTTACCTTTTGCATATACAGAATCATCATACTTTTGTTCTTTCAAGTTAGATACCTCATATCCATCTAAACCATACCATATAGCACTAAATGTATGTGGATCTATAGTAAATTTATCATCTATCACTTCACCATCTTTATCAACTTGATATGTTAATTCCTCTAATTCGTCTATAACATCTTGACAATCTTGCGAACATATTATTTTTTTAAATCTCTTAACTTTTTTAGTATTTTGTAATCTACTACCTTTTACCTTCTTAGCCCTAATCATCTTAAATCCTTCTTGATTATAATATTTAATTGTCTTAGGTTCCGCACAATCAGCCCTTATAAGTTCCTGTGTTTCTTTAAATTCAGATATTTCAATAGCAGTTTTATCATCTGTCATGTGATTTTTATAATATTGCCAATATATATAGAGAATCTTATTTTCATCATCTATAGCCATTCTTACGATTGCATTAAATGAGTCTTCAAAACCAAAATCCATTCCAACTCTTTTAATTGGTTTATTAATTTTATTAATTGCTTCAAGCACCTCATAATGTGGTAATGTTTGGAATTGCGGTAATACCCTTAATCCACTTGTTCCAAACTCTCCTTTTCTTGCTACCCTATGTAAATCTTCATCATATGTTTTTATATCATCTAATTCATCTATATAGGATTGAGGTAAAAAATAATTATCATCTGCAGTACTGTGATGATAATATGTGTCTTTAGTCACTATTGTTTTTTGCTTATATAAATCTTTATCATCTAGAATAAATCTCTTTTTCTTTTTATCTATGAAGAAATGCTTATAGCACCAATTACTCTTAGATACCGGATTCGTTGTAAGTATCATATGAAGTTTCAATTTTGGATGTCTTAATCTACCTATTAATTCTTTAAAACCTGCATATTTAACTTCTGAACACTCTTCAATCCATACTAAAGAAACATTATTTATTGATTTTAGCTTAGCTGGCTTATCCATTCCTTTAAAGATTATCTTTGAACCATTAGGAAATCTAATCTGCATAGGAGATGTATTACATTTGATAACATCATCTAATCCCATTTCAATTATTATTTCCTCAAGTAATGAATAACATGAATCTCTTATAGTATCATAGACCTCTCTAACTACTAGAGCAGTCCTTTTTTCTTCTAATAATTTAAGAATTATTTTAAAAGCAGTATTGTAAGATTTACTAGATCCATAACCACCAACAAGAAAATAATATTTGTAATCCCAATTGAAAACATAATCCTCAAACCTCGGATTTATCTCTTTTTCAATTTCCATTACTCTTTACTTTTCCTTTTAATAACTATTTGAATTGGTTCATCTTTCTTAGTACCCTTACTTATTTCTGCTTTAAGTTTTTCAATCCTTAATTTTTGTTCTTCAGTTGCTAAGTCCCAATTTGCATGTAATAATTTTTCATATTTCTCTATCATATTTGATAAACGTTCTAATGATTTCGAATATGAATCAAGAGCATTATTTTCTTTATCCCAAGCGTGTTGAATCTCATATTCTCTTTCCTTACTCTCACTATTCATGCTCTGTGAATCTTTGGTCCTTTTTAATACTTTAGTCATATCATTTTTATTTTTAACTTCTGTTATTTTGGGACTAACAGAAATTCTTGCCCATAAAGCGTCTATTGAAATTCCCAGCATTTCAAGTTTAGTAAGTCTCAAATTAGTCAAATCATTATATGCGTTTTTCATTTTTGTAGGATAATATTTCTTTACAAATTCTTCTGGTAATCTTTTTGACTCATCTGCATATAATCCATGCTTAAGTGAATTTAAATTTCCTTTTGGAGCTCCCCCTTTATTAGTTGGAAGTCTTTCATTCCACTTATCTTTATTTTTCCACGAGCTAATATTTGCAGCATTTTCAGCTAAAATTTTTGCAATTTCTCTAGGTATAATATCACCATTATTTTCTATATAAATTTTTAAAGCTTTATCCCTGTTAGGGCTTCTTGTCTTTCCCATAATTACCTCCATAATAAAAGCACTTAGATTATTTTCATCTAAGTGCTTACTCTTTTTTTATTTTCATTCTCATATTGTTTTATTAATTTATAGAATGTATTTAATCTTAAAATATTTCGATAATAAAATTAAAGCTTCTTGGTTTGTACTCTTAAATCTTTAATTCTGTAAGTTTTGAATTTATTTGCAGTAGTATCTGTGACTTTCATGAAAAATTCATAACCATAATCAGCTTCGTAAGTTGCTTGTCCACCTTTATAGGAAATTGTTTTTGCATCTTTTCTTGTCCAAGATTGTTTAAATTGGTCCCCATAATAAATATTTTTTTCACCAAGACTCAACGCATCACCGGCATCTATGAACCATAATTTATGATAATCTGGTGCGTCTAATATTGGTAATGTCCCTGTAGCATCACCAAAAAAATTCACTTTTCCAGATACCTTGCCAGTGGCTAACATGTATTCCACCTTGTATGAATGACCAGGAAGTGTTGGGATAGATTGAGAAGGTACGGTGTATGTTGTTTTAGTACTTTCTTCTGTGGAACCCGTGTGGCTCATTGTAAATTCTGCACTTATTTCAGTTTGATGTGTAAATACAGGAACTTTTATTGTTTCAGTTTGCTTAATTCCTAAATCGAACGCTTTAGTTGTAGTTGTAGTAGTCGAATAAGTTTTTTCATAGGAAAACATAGGAGTATCCATATTCATTTCTTGGTTAGTTGAATTTGTTAAAGTACTATTTCCAACCGATAATGGTTGAGAATCATGAACGACAGGATCTCCTGCTAATTCTACATATTGATTTGTAGGCACTACACCATAAGTGCCGTATCCCATAGAATAATCTTGCACAAGACTAATTCCTCTATTTTCAGTTGGAATAGGAAAGTTCCATGAGTTACGTTCCCCAGTATAATCGTATCCGGCACAATAAGCTATTTTCCCCATACCAGTTTGCATTTCCGCCCATGCTGGTTGACTTGTTGATGGCGGTAAGTCATCTGCATGTGCAGGTTTTGCAATACATATACCTCCTAATGCTATACCTATCAATAAAAAACTTCTAAGTAATTTATTTTTCATATTCCTAAAAATCTCCTTTATAGTAATTATTTAGTCTCTAATAACTATTTTAAATCTTGCACAAGAGATTGTAAAGTTTTTTATAGACAATTAAAAAACTTCCGCAAATACATATATTATAATTTATAGAAGTTTAATCATATTTTTGTCCATAGCCCCTACTCCTTTGTATATTACAATGATTTTATATTAGTTTCTTCATATCTCTTTATGTATTTATATAGGGTTGTTCTACTTTTAAGATTTAAAAGCTTAGTGAATTGAATTGCACTAATTTTATCATCTTTCCATTGTTTATACAATTTTTCAAATCCTTCAGGTAGTGGTGCTAATGGTCTGCCTCTATATTTTCCTTCTTGCTTGGCCAATAAAATACCTTCAGCTTGACGAGTTCTTATCTTATTTCTTTCTTCTTCCGCTATAGCTGCTAAGACTTCTATTAAAATATTATTAATCATTTCAAATATCCATTCATTTTCTTCAGGAAGATCTATTAATGTTGTTGGAATATTTAAAATCTTAACTCTTATCTTGCTTTCCTTAAAAAAATTCAATTCATCTTTTACCATTTGCTTATTTCTGCCAAGCCTATCCAGTTCTTTTACTATTAAAATATCTCCAGGTCTTAATAGAGATTTTAACTTTTGATAATTTTCTCTATTAAAATCCTTACCACTTTCTTTATCTATGTATATATTATTATATTCTAATTCTTTACTATAATCTCTTAGTGCTTTAATTTGCCTTTCTTCATTTTGTTCCTTTGAACTTACCCTAACATAACCCAAAATCATTTCAACCATTCCTTCCATGATTAACTAATCTATAATTATATTATAACTGTTCATTTTGAATCAAACAAATTTACTGAACACTTTTAAAGGTGATTATGATAAAAAACTATACAATTTTCTTTAAATATCTATCATTTTCAAATGTACTCTTTAGGGTATACTCAAAATATACACGATATGTCGGGTAGGTCGGAAGCTTTTCAGCTTCTTTCCCCCCTAAGAACCGTACTTGTGACTTTCACCACATACGGCTCAAGCCATCATTTGTCCTAACAGTTATATTCAAAACGCTTAAATTGCTCTTT
>Ga0209281_1001335_pt1 | contig 15448 bp, 29 predicted proteins | sample MedtruBG_FD_187514 | JGI IMG/M metagenome (GOLD analysis project Ga0209281, IMG submission 187514) | Root nodule microbial communities of legume samples collected from California, USA - Medicago truncatula BG (SPAdes) (version 2) | ecosystem: Host-associated > Plants > Roots > Nodule | place... | reverse complement strand
TAATCGTGGAAGAGAAATGTGCTCTGTATGCTATCGTTTTTAACTGTCACCTGATGTACACGCCTGATGTTATATGTAACTGATTTAAAGTGTTTTTATCGCTATATTTGTCATTGATTGATTATGACTGTACATGATTCGATATTGTTGTTTATGTTCGTACATGCCATATTGAGTACAGATTAAGTACATAAACCTTAAAATCATTGAGTACAGAAAATTAAAATGGCGATCAGTGACACTAAGCTTCGCTCCATCTATGGTAAACCATATTCCGGCCCATCTGAAATTACTGATTCTGACGGGCTCGGCATACGCATCACACCAAAAGGCATTATCAGCTTTCAGTTCCGTTTCCGGTGGGATGGGAAACAGCACCGTCTTGGGCTTGGCCGTTATCCGGCGATGACTCTTCGTGATGCCCGTAACATGGTTGCAGATTTAAGAGAGTCGGTCGATAAGGGAATTGATCCGCGTACGCTTGCCGGGACCAATAAGGCACAAAAAAGACCAACTGTTAAAGACTGCCTCGACTACTGGGAGAAGAACTACGTTGAAGTCGCGCTTCGTGAAAAAACACGAGCGCTCTACCGGTCGACAGTCATCAAGCACATGAGTGATGCCTTTTCTGGCGTTCCGATTGAGGATGTCCCCGTCAGGCTATGGGTGGAACTCTTCACAGAAGAAGAACGCATTAACCCACGACGCGCGCGTCAGTTGCTGGTGCAACTTCGTTCCGCTATTGGCTGGTGCACCAGAAGGCAGTTCATCGGTCCTGTTGAACTTATGATGCTACAGCCAAAAGATGTCGGGGTAAAATCCGCAGTCGGCGAGGTCACTCTCAGCTATAACCAGCTAGCAAAGATATGGCTGGCTATCGAAAGGAGTAGGGGATCAACCTCTAATAAGCTACTTCATCAGTTGCTGATACTTTATGCCGCCAGAAATAGCGAACTTCGCCTGTCCGTTACCGATGAGTTTGATCGGGAAGAGGGTGTTTGGACGGTGCCGGCAGAGAAAAGCAAAACAAACAAAATTATCCGACGTCCAATATTCGGCGCGGCTGATGAGTTGCTTAAGCGAGCGGAAATGACATACGGGAATATTCTTTTTCCAGGGCCGGATCTGAAAAAATCCATGACCCTTGCCGGTGCTAACAGGTATCTCGGCAGGATTGAAGCGTCAGTGGGTATTGGTGAATTCTCCGCACATGATTTCAGGCGTACTCTGGCGACAAGATTGTCAGAGGAGGGAGTCGCCCCGCACGTAATTGAAAAAATGCTGGGGCATGAACTGGGCGGCGTACTTTCTGTTTACAACAAACATGACTGGATCGCTGAACAGAAAGCCGCCTATGAGCTATACGCCGAAAAAATATTCTGGCACATCAAGAAGATTTCTGGTTAATGCCGCCGTTTAAAATCCACGTTTCCACCTCAGATTGTAAGTACTGCTTGGGGTGGGTGCGGATCGGTTTCGGAAAGTTATGATGCTTGGTGTATTTCCAGATGGTCATACGAGACGAAACCCGGATCATCTGCATCACTTCTTTTTCGTCAATCATTTCAATATCACTCATACCCACCTCACACCACATTCAGGCCACGGCAGTGGCACCAGACTTCAAACATTCGCTTAACCACTTCCCGGCAGTAGAACCCCTCCTGATCCCTCGAGAGGTCGTAGCGGTTTCCGTAACGCTGGCGTACCCACATTTCAAATACCTTATTCAACTGATCCCCCCAACTTTTCATTAGCCCGACGAACACAACGCTCAAACGAGGATGGGGTAACGATCCGCTTCAACTCAGCAACCAGATAATCGTTGTGTTGTTGGTGGAATTGCATGTTGTTCTCTTTTTCAATCTGGCGGAGAACTGCAAGGCGAGCCGTAATGATGCGACGCTTTGCTTTTACAACCCGCAAGGCATTCTCTGCCTTTTTGCGCCACACACTCCATTCGCTGCTGCTGTTTGAACTGGCTAACTGATTTTCAATGCTCAGTTGTGCTTCTTCAGCGTTTACCAGTTGCTGGAGGCAGTCATTTACAGAGTTCAGTTTGTCTGTATTGATAAATGATTTCTGCATTACTTCACCTCCACGCCGATCCTGGCGATTACGCATGCTCGTTCGATCGCTTCTTTCACCCAACGTTTATAGGTTTCCGGATGGAATGTTTCGCTTTTTCCGGTACCGCTCCAGAACGCCTTTGACGTGATATCTGGCAGGGTGATGGTCAACGGTTTACCAATGGTGACATCACTAACCACTCTCTCCCAACGGTCGCCAGTCTGTGATTCAAGGCGCTGAATTAACTCCCCAATGCTTAATGGGGCGATCAGTTGCTGGCGTAAGCGCTGAATCTCCTCAGCCATGTAGTAGCCGGTTTTGCTCCAGGTATCCACATCATCGCCGATCATATCCGGTTCCATCGTCGCCATCAGAACGGCGTCGTGATAGTTCTGGCTACCGCTGGTGATTGCAACGGCGTAGGTATCACTGTTTTCGCGCTTATGAATAAGCACAATCGGGTTTTTAATCTTGCCCATCTCGCACCTCAGTAATTCATTAAAAATTTATATTCAATCAGGGCACCGAAAACGACGGCCACCAGCAACAGACCAAACAGCATGGACAGGAGAAATGGTTTCATCGCTTTGCCTCCCGCTGTGCGGTTTTGTAGGCCCGCAACATATCGCGGGATTTACCGGACAAAACCGATTTCATGAAAAACACGCCGCTGCGGTTTGCAACGATTCCCGGCGTACAGAGCAGGGCGGCGTCAACTACACGGTTATGTTTCCGGAACTCAAACACGGTACTGGTGATCAAGACGTTCGCTACGGCGTCGTAGTCCTGGTATTGGATTTTCATGCTTTACTCTCCCACCCGATCGCCTGAAAGAGTCCCATCTTTGGGTGATACCAGCGGGTGCCGCGCGGTTCAGCTTCCGCCATCATCTGGTGGAATGCCCTCATAAACGAGTCGAGTTCCACGATTGCGCGGCGTGACAGAAGACCATCAGGCGTCATGAATTCGTGCGTATCGGTCGGGATGCGGTAGGCGTTGACCAGGTTGCGGCACTTGGCATCAGTCATGCCGCTTTTGGCGACCACCTGGCGATAACCGACATATCCGGCGCGCATGTTTCCGCGTTTGATGTTTTCCACGGCTTCGGTTACCGTTTCGATCTGTTCTTCGACGTGATTCAGGCGCTTCTGCTGGCGAACGGCGTCGGCGGCCATAGCGGCGATCATTTCGATTTCAGAGAGAGGTTCACGTGTGCGGAAGTAGCTGTTAACCAGTTCACGCTGGACCTGCCAGGCAAGATCGTCATTGAATGGCTTCGTCAACATCAGATAACCCGCTTCGGTGAATACACGCAAACCGCGAAATGGCACATCAATATTGAAAGGACGTAAAACGTTGTTTTCAGCATATTCAATAAGATACGTATCAACCCCTTCAACAAAGCGCTCTTTGTTACGCAGGTAAGCCGCGCTTGCGGTACCTTCCGGGCGCTGGTGTACTTCATCAATCATCGCCAGCGTCACAACGCGCTGACCGCGATATTCGACCGCCGGAAGCTGTTTGTTATTGATCGTTACTGTGTTCATGCTTGATATCCTTCTGAGTGCCCGGCTTTACGCCGGGCTGGTGGTGTCAGTCTTTCGGATTCAGTTTTTCAGTCAGTTCAGCCACGCAATCACGCCCGGCCTTTTTGTATGCTTCGGCTGCGTTGCCGTCATACTTGTCGTCTACAGCCTGTTCGAACTGCTCGATGGAACCGAAGAAGCAACCCGCCGCGATCCGGAACTCTTTGCCGGTCCATGCCACGAAAATAGTGCGGCTCGAGTAACCGCAATTTTTACGAAATGCGATATTGCTGATGCGCTCCACATCCAGATAAAGGGAGTCACAGGAGAAGTTGTCCGGCAGCGCGGTGATGCTGGTGCCGCGCAGGTCGAGCCAGCCGCCCACGGTCAGATTGTCCGGCAGCGCGGTGATGCTGGTGCCGCGCAGGTCGAGCCAGCCGCCCACGGTGAGATTGTCCGGCAGCGCGGTGATGCTGGTGCCGCGCAGGTGGAGCCAGCCGCCCACGGTGAGATTGTCCGGCAGCGCGGTGATGCTGGTGCCGCGCAGGTGGAGCCAGCCGCCCACGGTGAGATTGTCCGGCAGCGCGGTGATGCTGGTGCCGCGCAGGTCGAGCCAGCCGCCCACGGTCAGATTGTCCGGCAGCGCGGTGATGCTGGTGCCGCGCAGGTGGAGCCAGCCGCCCACGGTGAGATTGTCCGGCAGCGCGGTGATGCTGGTGCCGCGCAGGTGGAGCCAGCCGCCCACGGTGAGATTGTCCGGCAGCGCGGTGATGCTGGTGCCGCGCAGGTCGAGCCAGCCGCCCACGGTCAGATTGTCCGGCAAGGCGTCGACGCCGCTAACATCTTCCAGATCCAGGTTGTTGGTGACGGTGATATTTCCGTTAGCAGAAACGGTGTGCTGAATATCGTTTTTAACGAGGTGCTTAATTAAGTCGAACATAACGAATCCTTAGATTTTGTGTGTAAGAGTCCTGTCGCTGAATTAGCCGACTGCTGGTAAATTTGCTTTTTGGTTACTGCTTAATACGGTTTCTGTTTCATCAACTCGTCGCGCTGGGCGACCCATGCGTCATATTTCTGGTTCCACTTCTGCATATCGCGTTTACGCGCCAGGATTCGGCGTAGACGACGAACGCAACGCTGGTGGGCGCGCTGAAATTCATCTGTCAGCCCCTGAGCCACCCAGACTTCGCCCTCGGGCCGCGTTTCGCGAACTGGTGCATACTCCACAGGCAGACCAGCACGGCGGAAAACCTCTTTCGTCATGAACCTGGCCAGATGGCGCAGGGCTGTACCACGACTAAAGCAGCGTTTCACGTCGCCGTGGCGAATAACCACGTAAACGGGTTGTGGAACTTTTCTGAATGCCAGGTCAATGGCGCTGGCGATGCGGTTGTCAGTCATTTGAAATCTCCTCCAGGCTCAGTTCCATTTCGCGAGCCATTTCGATAAATGTGTCCAGAGCGCAAATGTGCTCATCATCAAAAAGCCGGCGATCGCATGTAACCCGACCGTTTTCGATATAAAGAACAACGCGCCCGGTGAAGTCCGGCAGGACATGCAGATCCACATTGAGGACTGGGGGGATCTGCACGCCGTGCATAATTATTTGTTGTGAAGCCATCAGTTAATTCCTCCACACACATATTTCTCTTTCGCGTGTTTAGTTAATTCCGCAAAAATCTCGTCAACAATCATCTTTCCTGTTTCGGTCAGATATTCGGTGTGTCCATTAATATCGACACTTTTCATATACGTCTGGCGAAGAAATGTTTCTGCTTCTGCTGCAAATTCATTTCGCGCTTGTTTCTCAAAACGCTGTAAGAGTTGCAGCATTGCTTCTTCGTCAATATCAATAAACTGGATATCGCCATCTGGCATTGAAACGGTAAGGCGATAAGCGCCTGTCTTGCGTTTCATTCGGTTTAATGCCGCAATTGCAATTCGGCGACGATAAATTTCAATTGTGTTATTTTTCATCGTTACCGTCCGTATGCCTTGCGCAGGAAAAGGTTTGCAATATGCAGGTAGCTGTTGCCATAACAGGCAAATAGCTTTGCTGTTTTATGTGCTGCTTTATCTTTCAGAAATGTCATTATTGCCCCCCCCCGGAGGTATTCTCCATTGTCATTTTGGTCATGAAACAAAGCTCATTCAGTAACGAAGTGAATCGGCTAGCCACCCTCACATCAGTGCGTGTGATTGCTGGCATCAGTAACTGGATAAACTCCGCGCGAAGTTCATGTGCATATTTATTGGCGCACTCTGCTGTTTTGTGTGCTTTATTTATATATAAAAGGTCTTCATCCTTATTCACGGAATGAACCTTGCTATTTACGAGTTCACTTTTGACGACAATATCCATTTACATTTCCTCAAGGTGAGTGATGCCGCACCGGTTAAGGCGTAATAAATTTGTAGGTTAAGTAGGCTTGTGTGCTATTCGTTTGCCAGCCAGCTAAATCTAACTGAGTTCTTAATTATTTCCTGTGCCTCTTCACTGGCATTCTTAAAAGCATGAAAGGTATCAACATGAACAAATACCCCCCCCTCACGACGCCACAACGTGTATGCAGCGTCGCCCATATCGCCAAAATATGCATGTAATAAGTACGCGGCTTTGCGACTAAATTTATTGACTGGTAGCGTCATCCGTTGCATGTTGACACCTTTGATTTAATTTCTTGAAGTACATTACGCATCAGTCCTGCGTAATCATCCAGAACAGCAAACATTACGTACTGCAAATCGCTTTCATCTTCATCGGTGAAAAAATGCTGATTAGCCAAATCAATCATTCCGCCGAGTTTGGTTGCGATAAGTTCGGCATCGAACAACTCATTGCTTATACCGCACTTTTGGATGTTTGTTTTTTTTGCGACGTTTTCACTCCACCGAAATCTGCAACCAGGTTTTTAACAATAAGTCCGGTATCAGTGACAATGTCAGCCGATTCAACTGCACGTTTGGCTGCTGGTTTTAATTCGTCACCGTTGTAATCGTCTTTGGTGAGGCATACCACGGTCACGCCTTCGTATTTGTTCATTTCTGAGCCTCCTCTAACTGTGAAACATAGTTATAAGTTTTTTCGCTAGTTTTTATCATTGAGCGAATTAGGCATGCTAGGGCGCAATCTGTTTCACCTAAATCGGGAGCAGTTCGGACAATAAGTTCAAGAAGAGAAGAGTTCTCTGTGATTTCTGCTGCAATATCTTCGAGCATTGCGACTGGTGTTTTCATTTCACTGGCTCCGTTGTTTTGCCGATGAACTTATTAAACATCATGTGAACTTTGATTTCAATATAATGTGTATTTATTTTTTCATTAAAATCACAAGGTGATGATTTTTATGTTTATTTAGATAATAAAAAACCCGGTATGTACCGGGTTGTTCACTTAAAATTTACTCTTGTTTACCAGAGGACGCTGGTCCAAAACATGCGGCCTATAATCTCCACTTCTGATAGGTGATAGTCTTCCGGTGGGTGCTCTTCATTGTTATAGCTTCGCAAACTTACCCGATCCGGACCAATGCGGTAAATCATTTTCAAACGCTTCCATCCATCCTGATTTACGGCATAAACTTTCCCATCAACTATCTTTTTATCATCACAATTGATGGCTACAGTGGCACCGTCTGGTATGAACGGTTCCATGCTATTCCCTCTTGCAGGGAAGCATAGAACCCCTGAACCATCAGTTCTAGCCCCTACTCGCCGGAGGGTGGCTTTTGAAAATCTAATTCTGAAACCATTATAATCTTCATCATTCGCGCGACCGCTGCCGCAAGCAAACTCTATATCCTTAAGGAATGGCACTTCAACCTCATCATCATTGATCGGTGTTTTCTTATCCCAGGCATCAACGCTACCCCACTCTGATTCGGGTGGGATGCTGCTATCTTTTGGCTGCAATGTTAAGTGCGATCGTGGGCTTCCGACGCCTGTCAAGATCCAGCTCAGCGAGTAACCTAACTTTTCACTAATAGCTTGAGCTGCAAACCTACTAATGGCATTTCTTTTTATCCAGTTATTAACACTTTGCGGTGATGAATCGGTTAGTAATGCCAAATCTTTTTGTCTCAGATTCTCAGAATTCATAATGAATTTGAGTCGATCTTTAATCGTGTCCATATAGCCTCCGAGTTTTCTGCATTCTACACAGTATGTTTATTTTTTCAATATTCATTATGTTGATTTTATCAGCGGAAGGCATTAACATGTAGTGAATTTAATTCATTGGGTGTGAACTATGTTGAAAAACAAGTTTTACGATGCTACCCCGCTAGATAAAGCGATTTTTGCTGTTGGTGGGAAACAGAAGGTGTTAGCCGAAAAAATGGGCTTATCAGCACAAGCCATTACACAAGCTAAAAAACGAGGTGGAAAACTACCTTTGCGATGGATGAAGAACGTTATTGAAGTCACCGGCCTTGGCAAAGAGGAGCTTTATCCTGACGTTTTCCCGCACCCATCCTCTGAGGCGTGACATGTCACCGGAAGAGTTTATCAAGAAGCACATCACGGATGCGCTGGTGGGTGAAGGATTTACGGCGGAAATCGCCAGGGGGGGGCTACATGGCGCTGATTATTACCGGCGCTGTTCTCAGTCCAGTAGGAAGGGGAGCATGTTTGCTGATTGCCTTTTTCGTGCCCGTCAGTGGGCCCTTGGACAGACAACACTGGCCGAACGTAGCGCAGGAAAGAAGCGCGCCTCCCGTAAGGGACAGAACACTCTGTTTTAACCGGAGGCGATATGTACCCGGATTATGTGCAGGTTGAGTTGCCATCGCTTTACAGCCAGGCAGACGCAGCATGGATACAACAGCAGTTACTGGGTTTACCTCCGTCCCTGCGGCGAAAAGTATCGCTGAAGTATGCAGAGGTTTACGAAATCACATTTGACGCCGAGCCGGTTTCATACCGCAGGGAGAACCGGGCAAGGCATGAAGCCAATGTGAGGCTTCGCAGGTTCGTTGAAACACACGGGCGGGCTATTCAGGGCTACACGTCCCAGCCGCCTCTGGCAGGTACGCAACAGCGCGCCTGACGATACCGGGCTTAAAGGTGCCTGGTTGCAGTCTGGCTTAAAGGCGTCAGATGCTGGTTGAAAATGGTGAGGATGTTTAGACGTCCATATTTCTGAATGGCTTGACGTCTGGGCGTATTCACCACCCCCTAAATGTTTATGGGGGAAAGGGGGTGGTGTTGATCTTTTAGCGCGAAGCGCTGGAACAGGCTTTTCCAGAAAGACAGATCAATAGGTTAGGTAGATCTCTGTATAGGGGAAATACCAGAAGAAGTCCAGATATTTAGACGTCCAGACGTGAAAAGGTCAGAGGTGATTTTATGATTAACAGTTTTGCTGATGAAAAATGGATTCCGGTTCCTGTTGCTCCATACGGCAATGCTTACCTCGTTAGTTCAGCTGGACGCATCCGTGGGGTCAACCGCATTGCTGAATCAGAATTTTTTATTCGCCAAATTCGTGGCGTGATCCTCAAGGGAAGAGTGCGCCGGGATGGGTATAAAACCGTTAACCTGAGCTACAAACGCAATCGCCAAACCTTTGCCATACACCGCCTGGTAGCGCTGGCTTTTTGCAGCAACCCTCACAATCATCCTGAAGTGAACCATAAGGACGGCGACAAGCTGAATAACCATGCTTCCAATCTTGAATGGGTGAGCCACATAGAAAATATTCAGCATTCAATTCGTACAGGGCTGAATAATTCTCGGGGAGCGAACAATAAGCAGTTTAAGGGGCTTATCGTTGCCACAAATATTGCGACTAATGAAAAATTAACATTTTGTGGAAAAAAGGCATTAATTGATGCCGGGTTTGACTACAGCAGCGTTTACGCGGTAATCGGCGGCAGGAATAAATCTCACCGAGGCTACCGATTTGAACGCCTTCCCCTGGATAATCGGGAGGCCGCGTAATGCTGAACATCACACCGAATTTTGCACAGGAACGAGGTCTTAACCTGCTCCGTCGTAAGTGGAAGCAGAAACGCACCTTCATGATGTATGCACCTACCGGCAGTGGCAAAACCGGGTTAGCGGCATTCATCGCGGCGGGTCATGTTACTCGCGGACTACGTGTGATGTTCGTGGCGCCATTTACGGTTCTCGTTACTCAGACCGTACAGCGTTTTGTTGAGTATGGGTTGCCAGAGGATGAAATCAGCATTCTCTGGCGCGATCACCCTGAATACCATCCTGAACGCCTGATTCAGATAGCCAGTGCTGACACGCTTATCCGTCGTGATTTTCCTGACAACATCGACCTGCTGATTATCGATGAAGCACACATGAAAAAACGCGCAATGCTGGAGTGGATCCGCGACGCTGAGTTCCGGGTTGTTGGTCTGTCTGGTACGCCGTTTTCACCGTGGTTAGGGAAATACTACGAAGAACTTATTAAACCAACCACTATCAGCGAGCTCATCCAGCGTGGCGATTTGAGTCAGTACGAATTTTACGCGCCAACAAAGCCCGATCTGAAAGGCGTCAAAACGGCAAACACTGCTGACTATGGTCGCGATTATAACGAAAACCAACTGGCGGAGATTATGTGCGGCTCCGAACTGGTGGGCGATATCGTTGATAACTGGCTTCGTAATGGCCGGGACCTGCCGACGGTGGCGTTCTGCGTCAATAAAGCGCATGCCAACTATGTGACCATGCAGTTCAACAAAGCAGGCGTTAACGCCGAGGTCATGGTTGCCGAAACGCCACACGAAGAACGGCAACTGATGATCCACCGATTTGAAACGGGTGCCACAAAAATCATTGTCAGCGTCGGCGTACTGGTGGCGGGCTTTGACAGTGATGTCCGTTGCGTCATTTACGCCAGACCGACGAAAAGCGAAATTCGATGGCTTCAGGCACTGGGTCGCGGTCTGCGCACCGCACCGGGCAAAGATGCCTGCCTTATCTTCGATCACAGCGGTACCGTCCATCGTCTGGGCTTCCCTGACGCTATCGAATATAACGATCTCCCTTCCAAAAACGACGGCATGAAAGAGGCGGCAGCCCGCCAGACTGAGGAACGGGAGGAAAAGCTCCCGAAGGAATGTCCGGAATGCCATTTCATGAAGCCTGCAGGTGTCTACGTCTGCCCGAAATGCGGTTTTAAACCGCTCGTCGGCGAAGATGTGGAAACCGACACGCAGCGAAATATCAAAAAGCTCAAATCGGGCGGGAAGGTTTACACCAAATCGGACAAACAGTCCTGGTGGAGTCAGATCAAGTTTTATCAACGCCAGCGTACTTCGATGGGGAAACCCATCAGTGACGGCTGGTGTGCACATACATTCCGGGAAAAATTTAACGAATGGCCAAACGGCCTGAGCGATTTCCCGATGGAGATCACTCCAGAGGTAAATAACTACATCAGACACAAACTTATCAGATTCGCCAAAGGGAAGGAAAAGGCGACCACACAGGCGGTAGCTGAAAATCCTGTTTCTGATTCAGGGATCACCCACAGAGTTATTAATGCAAAACGCCAGGTAGAGAATATTCGCAGTATGCTTGGGAGAAAAACAGCGTGAAGACAGCAGAGGCGGCAAAGGGCCGCTGGTCAGAAATTTTAGAGCACTACGGGCTACCGCCCGTGACCGGGAAAAATCACTACAAAGGGGAGTGTCCGGTATGCGGCGCACGCAGCAAGTTTCGCATTGACGACCGCGACGGCGCCGGGACGTGGATCTGCGTATGTGGCAGCGGCGACGGCATGAAACTACTCTCCCTCACGCAAACCGGGAAGACTTTCTCAGCACTCTGCGCGGAGGTGGATCAGCTCATTGGCAATGACTACCGCCGGGAGAAAATCCCGGCCAACAGCTCGGCGGCGAAGCTACGCCAGCGCGCCATCAGTAAATTCGCGAAGCTGTTGCCGTTGTACGAAACTCCGGGTGCCGGATATCTCCGCCAGCGCGGGATCAACAAATTACCTGCCGATTCTATCAGGTTCTGCGAAAGGCAACGCCACGCAGGGCGGATATACCATGCTCTGTACGCCCTCGCCACAGACGATAAAGGGGAGCTGTGTTATCTCCACCGTACGTTGCTCGAAGGGGAGCGTAAAGCCCCGCTGGGCGAAAGTGCCAAACGGCAAAAATCCCTCCAGGAAGACAACTATCTCGAATACGCCCGTTCTGTGGCCATCCGTATGTTTCCGGTTTCCTCAACGCTGGGGATTGCGGAGGGTATCGAAACGGCACTCTCCTGCTATCAGATTTATGGTGTGAATACCTGGGCGGTAATGAACAGCAATTTCATGAAGAAATTCCGCGTGCCGGCAGGGGTAAAGCATCTGGTCGTATTTACTGATATGGATCCGCATTCTGCAACCGGTCATGCGGCGGCGTTTGAGTGCGCCCACGCTAACCTGATGGCAAAAAATGACCTTGTAAAAGTCAGTGTCCGTTGGCCGGACAACGGGGATTTTAACGACATGCTCATGAACGGGGATCAGGTCCGTGAGCTGGTCTTCACGAAAAAACAAAAGGCGGCTGCATGATCAATTTGACGAAGCAAGACGAGCACACCATCAGTGCATATCTCCGCGCAGCCCATAACGGATATTCCGGGCCGGTATTCATTGACATCAACCGGCTGTCGGAATTGCACATGGCATACAGCCGTCTTGTTGTTATGGCGTACCTTTACCGCCAGGGTAATAGTCCGGATTTATTGGGTAACGTTGATTCTGAGGGGAAAGCCTGATGCGCGATATGCAAAAAGTTCTTGATATGTGGGGCGCATGGGCAGCAAGTGACTCATGCAATATTGATTATTCTTCCATCGCTGCCGGGTTCAAGGGGTTGCTCCCTCAAACCAGCAAAACGCGGATTATGTGCACTGACGACGACGGGTTGATTATCGAAGGGTGCATGGCGCGTTTGCGTAAAAAATGTCCATACGACTATTACCTGCTGGTCGGGCATTATATTTTCCGGTTTTCAAAGCGGCAGATGGCGAAGCACCGGAGGAAAAGCGAAAAGCAGATACGCATAGAAATGCTGCTTGCAGAAGGGTTTATTGAGGGCTGCTTATCGATGCTGGATGTTCGCCTGGAAATGGACGCCGTAGTGAGCATTCAAAATAATCAAAAAAGTGCTAGTGCGGTCCGCATTTTTTAGTATAACGTGATAAGAGTGGTTACTACGTCACATAGCTTAATAATCGAAGCCCTGCCAGAAATGGTGGGGCTTTGTCGTTTCAGGAGCCAGTAATGAAATTTAACGAGTTATCTTCTGAATCCCGCTCTCAGGCAAAAATCGCACTGGGCCAGCTCATTGTGGCACGCGGAGGGGAGGGAGTGGCCGGTTGTGAAAATCTGGGTCGTTGCGTGGCCGCCGCGTTTATTGCAATGGAGCGCCACGATAGCGCCCCAAAGATTAAAATTGGCGATAATGATGAGAACGGTCGAAGTGGAGCTGGCATTAATCTCTAATCATCTGCTCTAAATAGATACCAGGCGCAATTTTCAAATTCACATAAGAATACAGAGGCGCTCCGAGTTCCAAGTGAATTAGCGCATGAAGAGATCTTCTCTCTCAGAGGGGTTAATTCCTCCCTTTTTGGTGCGACATATGTTGCATCAGGTAATTTGTTGCGAGAGCCATCACCATGAGGGATTTCCCTCACAAATCCCAGTGACAGCATGCGCTCATGCAGTATTTCATACGCCTCTTCATCAGCACCATGCAATTCAACTCTAGCGAGAACATTTGACATAAATATCTCCATGTTTTATGTGGTTACTTCTAGCGATTTAACGATATCAGATGTGGTGATATGCCGCCACCGGACGGCAACCATTCAAAGGCTGCGCGTTTGCGTGGCCTTTTTTATTTCCAACACAGCGCCATCCGAACTATCGGAGGTGAGGCCTATGAAAATGCACAACGATCCCCAATCCTGGACAGACTTTATTGACCTGTTCCAGAGCTGGTGGCGCGGAGATACGCCACTGGGCGCTGTTCTCATGTCACTTATTGTTGCTGGTCTGAGAATTGCGTATTTCGGCGGCAATGGGAGCAAAAAGAAAAAGGTACTCGAAATCCTTCTCTGCGGTGTTCTGACGCTGTCTATTTCGTCAGCTCTTGAGTTCTTTGGATGGCCTAAATCTCTGTCTGTAGCCATTGGTGGCGGTGTTGGTCTTATTGGCGTGGATGCAATCCGCAGTTTCGCAATGAGATTTATCGGCGGTCGTGTCGGTGGCGACAACAACAAAGTGTGAACAGGTGACATCAATGCAAAATGAACCGCGCTGGCTGGTGGAAGGCCGCAAATACATGGGGCAGATGGAAATTAAAGGCCCGCGACACAATCCGTTAATCCTCCAGTTCTGGAAGGACATTAAACGAGGTGGAATTAAAGATGATGAAACGCCCTGGTGTGCCGCTTACGTCGGGTCGATGCTTGAGCGCGTCGGAATCAAATCCACCCGTTTCGAGTCTGCAAAATCCTATCTCAACTGGGGCGTCGAACTTCGCGAGCCAGCCTATGGATGTGTGGTGGTATTCAGTCGCGACGGCGGTGGCCATGTCGGATTTGTGGTCGGGCAGCACCAGAACGGTGACCTGATGGTGCTGGGCGGTAACCAGTCCGACGCCATCAATATTCGTGCGTTCTCGCGTTCCCGCGTGACTGGTTATCGTTGGCCGGTTAACGAGCCGAGGGATAACCGCCTGTTACCGTTGATGAATGGCACCAGTTCGGTGAAAGAATCATGATCCAGACGCTGCTGTCATCACTGAAAACGTCATGGCGCTGGTGGCTGGCAATTATCGCGGTGGTTATTGTCGTTGGCACTATCGCTATTCTCGGTGTTCTGCTGGCAAACAGCCAGGCTGACCTGAGCACAGCGCAAAGCGATAAGCGCGTTCTGGAGCATGATAACGCGCTACAGGGTCAGGTCATCGCGACGCAGGCTTTCAACTTCAACCGTTTTAACCTGGTATCAGAAAATGCCAGCCGCCTTAATTCGTTGATCGATGCAGGTACCGAAAAGACCGTCATCGAATACCGGGAGATTCTCCGACGTGAAAAAACATGTGATCTGCCTGTTCCTGCTGATGTCGCTGGTGGGCTGCTCGAATACACGTACCGTTTACGTTCCAGCGCAATGCACCCCGATTCCGGCAACGCTGACGCAACCGGTGATAGCGCCGTTACCGCCGGCACGCTGACGTATTGCCAGGCTGTTCTTTGGATTAAGCCGCTGCTGGCCGCTATCGAAAAAGCGAATAACCAGCTGGCTGGAATACGTGAGATTGAGAAGGGCAGGCAATGACTATTGCCAGCATGACATTACAAAAGTCATTCACTGAGTGGCTTTGATAATGTTTTTTTGAGTGAGGATTGTTCAGTATGGCTTCGATAAAAGAATCCACTGATGCCAATGGACAATCAAAATATTACGTCCACTGGAAGGATGAAAAATCCGGTCATGGACGCCGCCGCATTTTTAAGAATATTGATGATGCCGCACATCTTTTCTGGCAAAAACAGAATATCGAGCTGGATTGTCGAACCGCCAGCTGGACCGGAATAGACCATTCCTGGACTTTCCGAAAGTTAATTCTGTTTTATCTGGGGTATCAGGACGGCAAGCTGGAAAAAAATATCATACGGCTGTCGTCATATACGAAATGCCGTCACGATCTTCTCGCTGTAGACGGGCCGATACTGGAAAAAAATATTCTCCTTATCAGCCATCGCGATATCGTTGATTCGGTTCGCACCGGCTGCCATCGCTGGATTCGTTCGGCTTTCTTCCTGCTGGTGGAAAAACGGCTCATCACTTTTAACCCTGTTGACCGTCCCGCGCGCCGG
>Ga0209281_1001333_pt1 | contig 15507 bp, 16 predicted proteins | sample MedtruBG_FD_187514 | JGI IMG/M metagenome (GOLD analysis project Ga0209281, IMG submission 187514) | Root nodule microbial communities of legume samples collected from California, USA - Medicago truncatula BG (SPAdes) (version 2) | ecosystem: Host-associated > Plants > Roots > Nodule | place... | reverse complement strand
AATTCTAGCAGTTGTTATAAAACATTTGTAGCAGATTTTAATGGACAAGTTGTTGGTTTTATTGGATTATGTAAATTATATGCATATGAGTATGATGGAGAGTATGTAAGAATTGCTGCATTGGTGGTTAATGAACAATATAGAGGAAAAGGGATTGGTAGAAAATTAGTTGAGTCAGCAGAAAAATGGGCATTAGAAGAAGAAGCAATTGCAATCACTTTAAATAGTGGAATAGATCGCAAAGAAGCCCATAATTTTTATAAAAACATTGGTTACAGTGCTAAAGGATATAGTTTTTCAAAAACACTGTGTAAATGATAGATTAATTTTGTATTTCTAGCACATTCTGAATTAAAAAGACTAAATTAAAGAGTTGAAATAGGACATTATTTAAAATAAATTTATGATATTTTTTACTACCCAATATTAAAAGAAATTCAAATTAAGTGGGGGGGGAAGACTCCTACTACGAGGAGCCTATAAATAAATTATGAAAAAAATTTAGGTTCAGTATTATTATTCCAAATATTGAAATAAGTATACAAAAAAATGCTGATTATTTTAATAAATATAAAAAAGACTTAGGTTACATTTTAAGTAGTAAGTAAATCACTGACCACAATTTTGTGGTCAGTGATTATTTGTCGTTCAAAATTGAATAATATCATACTTAAAATATATATGATATTTAATTTATAACACTGGGGTGTTATATGAAAAGTAAAAAAATTCATATATTGAAAGTGAATGTTATGGTAATGTATGGTAGAATCATGTGGAATAACATGGTAATATAGTATATATGTACAAGTGTACTGAAGAAAAAAGTTTAAACTCAGGGAGTGAGGAATTATTATGAAGTTTTATAATTCATTGGATTACATTGATGGGAGATCTTATATAGTTGTAAGCAATGAAATTGTTATTGAAATTAGTGAATCTTTTATTGATATGACGGAATACTCTTTGGAAGAGCTATTAAATAAAAATGTTAAAGAATTATTCAGTATTTTAAGAATCGGTCCGAGCATTGAGGTAAAAAATGTTGATGGGGAAAAGGAATATGTTCTTTTTACTAAATCCTTAGATGCTAGGTTTGTAAGTATAGATGTTAATGAAGATACTTTTGAGACGAGATATGTTTTCTATGAAAAGACAAATTCACGTCTAAATATCAAATTGCCAGCTGTAGAAGCATTGCTTTCTCACGATGTACTAGGCGTTGCTGTTTTTAGTACGCCTGACATAACTTTATTAAAAGCCAATCAGACTTACCTGAATTTCTTTGATAAACCCTTTAACAATAGAGAAAACTCAATAGGTAAAAAATTGCATGAAATTATATCAGGATGGACTGGGAGTTTATCTGAAAATATATGGAGAAATGTACTCATAGAGCAAAAGCCTGCTTATATTGATGAATATATGTTTGAATTTGAAAGAGGTGTGACATATTGGGAGGCTAGTCTCGCTCCTGTGTTTGAGAAAGGGATTTTAAAATACTGCATTGAAATTACAACAGACATAACAGAAAAAGTTTTAAATAGAAAGAAGTTAGAAGAACAGGCAAAGGTTATTGAGCAGCAAAATGAACAGTTAACAATGCAGGCTAATCTATTAAATTTTTCGCGTGAAGCTATTTTAGCATGGAAACTTAACGGTGACATAATATATTGGAATAAGGGGGCAGAGGAAAAGTATGGTTATAGTAATGAAGAAGCTATTGGATATAATGCTCACGAACTGTTAAAAACCATATTTCCAATTGATCTTAATAATATAAAATCCATACTTTTAAGGGAAGGACTTTGGAGTGGTGAAATAGAACATACAAGAAAAGATGGCAGCAAACTTATAGTAGAGACAAGGTTTCAGCTAATAGTAGATGAAAAGGGACTCCAAATTATTCTTGAAACAAATAGAGATATTACTGAACGTAAGAAAATAGAAGAGGAATTGCGAATTCAAAATCAGATTATAAAACAGCAAAAAGAACAATTAGAGATTATAATAGAAAATATAGCAGAGGGGTTAACTGTTGTAGATAAAGATGGAAATTATATTATGACAAATAAAAAAGCAACAGATCATATAAAAAAGTCTACTTCACTTGATAAGGTAGTTGATAAAGTCGGTGACTCGCTTGAAGTGGGTGAAAGATATTATACTGAAACAGGAGAACTCATCTCATTTGAAGATTTCCCTTCAGTGAAAATCATAAGAGGTAAAAAAGTTGATAACCAGAGGATAGTTATGAAACGTGGAGACAATGTCTCATATTTTAATTTTAACGCAACTCCTGTTTTTGATGATATGGGTGAAATTAATTTGGGAATTATTATTAGTAGTGATGTTACAGAGCAAGTTCTTTATGAGAAGCATATAAAAGAACAGAAAGAATTGCTTGAGGCTATACTGAACAATATGCAGGAGTCTACAGTGGTAATAGATAAAGAAGGTAAGTACATAATAACAAATAAGATAGCAAGAGAGCGCTTTTCAAGAGCAATTGATAAAATTGAAAGCGTTTATGAAGTCACCGACTATTATGATTTGGAGGGAAACAAAATTCCATTAGAAGAAACTATTTCATACAGCGTAAAGTGTGGGAAAATAGTACAAAATAAGGCTATGACTTATAAATTAAATGGTCAGGAATACTATCTTATTGGAAGTGGAACACCAATTTTTGATGAAAAGGGTGATTTTTTATATGGTGTAATTTCTATTAATGACGTAACTGATTTCATGAAAGGTCAACAATATTTAAAAGAAGTGCAGGAGAAACTTTTACAAGCAGAAAGGGAAAAGAACGAAGCGCTTGAGAAGGCGATGGAGATGAAAGATGATTTCTTATCGGTTATTTCACATGAGTTTAGAACACCACTTAATGTTATAAACACGGCTATACAGACTTTAAATTTTGTTTATGCAGATCAAATGACAGATAAAATAAAAGATTATATGGGAACTATTAAACAGAACACTACTAGACAATTAAGGCTGGTTAATAACCTTCTTGATATTACACGTGCTAATGCAGGAAGTATTAAGATAAATAAAAAGAATATAGATGTAGTTTTTCTTACAAAAGCTATTACTGAATCTGTTTATGAGTATGCTTCAAAGAAGAACGTGAAGATAACATTTGCATCCAAACTTGCAAAAAAGACAATAGGGATAGATGATGAAAAATATGAAAGAATTATCCTAAATCTTCTTTCTAATGCAATTAAGTTTACACCAGCAGGTAAATCTATTGCAGTGAGTATGAATTCTTTAAAAGGTAACATATGCGTTAAAGTAAAGGATAATGGAATAGGTATACCACAGGATAAGATAGATGTAATATTTGAAAAGTTTGGACAAGTAGATAGTTCTCTATCAAGGCAGGCAGAGGGCACTGGAATCGGTTTGTCATTGGTAAAGAAGTTTGCTGAAGCATTAGGAGGCAGTATAACTGTAAAAAGTACATTGGGTAAAGGTGCAACATTTATAATCCTGCTTCCTGATGAGATGATATTAGAGGAACAAAATGAAAAGCCAATAGTAGATTTTATGAATGATAACCGTCTAGTGCAAATTACTAATGTAGAGTTTTCAGATATATATTTATAATTAATAAGTCCCTCTTTACAGGGGCTTATTAAATTGACGAAAAGTAGGCAGAGTAATTCGGCGTGATATTTATATTATGAACTATGCAGAGTAGATGTAAAATAAGGAAAAAAGGTTGTTACATGAAAATTGAATGATATTATGTTTACAATATATGTTATAATTGGATTGAAACATATAACAAGTTACAGATTGGGAGGTTGGTTAGGAAATGAAATATATTAAAAAATTAGTAGGTAAACGCGTTTATTTATCAAATATAAATGTTGAAGATGCAGAAACTTACGTTAAATGGTTTAACGATTTTAGTGTTACAGATGGTCTAGGAACTTCATGTAGAATGTTATCCTTGGAAAGCGAGAAAGAATGGATTTTACAAAACTCCGATAAATACCAATTTGCCATAGTTAGTTTAGAAAATGATGAATTAATCGGTGGTTGTGGAATTAATTTTATTGAACAATTAAGGCAATGTGCAGAAGTCGGATTATTTATTGGTGATGAGGAAAATCGAAGTAAAGGATATGGAGAGGAAGCTCTGAATTTATTAATAGATTATGGGTTTGATTATTTAAATTTAAATAATATAATGTTGAAAGTTTTTGCATTTAATGAAAGAGCAATAAACTGTTATAAAAAAGTTGGTTTTAAAGAAATAGGAAGAAGAAGACAATCCTATTATTTGAAAGGCAAGTTTTATGATGAAGTGTATATGGACATACTAAGAGAAGAACGATAATTAGCAGATAATGTAACTTCACCAACTTTTAAAAGTGAAATATGGATACCGATTATAAAAAAGAACTAATAGACATTTAAAAATAAAGAACAAGTAGAAATGCCATATTATTCAGCAATGAATTTTGTGGTATTTTTATTAAAAAAGGAGGAGAATTATATGGGTATATTGTCTAACAGCGTACATACGGGGCTATTTGTTGAAGATATTGAAAAGATGGTGACGTTTTATAGGGACATCTTGGGCTATGAAACAGATTGGGATGGAGGACCGTTTGTAAGTTTCAAAGTGAAAGATGGTGGTTTGTTTATGTTCGACAGGAGACAATTTGCTGAGGCGATGAATCAAACTTATTACCCACCAATGGGATTCAATCTGACAATGCAAATAGGCATAGGTGTTCCTACTAAAGAGGATGTTGATAGAGAATATGAACGGCTAATGAAACTTGGTGTTAAATCACTCACAGGAGAGCCAATTACACAGCCTTGGGGTCAAAGAAATTTTTGGATTGCTGATCCTGAAGGTAACTACATTGAAATTGGTTGCTGAATTTATGGCGTATCTAATAAGCAATATTAGAAATTATTATATTTCGCAATCAGTAGATTTTATGTAGTAACTAATAAGAAAATCATAACTATAATTTAGTGAATAGAAAATACAAATTGGAGGAGTATCATGAATATTTGTTTAGTTGGGAAAGATATAACAGAAATTGAACTAATAAAGCCATTATGGGAAAAACTTAATTCAATACACTTTGACAAATCCGTTCACTTTAAGAGAAAATATGAAAAATTTACTTTTGATAGAAGAATGGAATCTATTCATAAAAAGGCACAAAACGGAATTATAAAGATTGATATGCTTTTAGATAGTGATACTGGGAGCTATGTAGGATATTGTTTAAGTTCCATTGAAGATAATTTAGGAGAAATAGAATCTATATTTATCGAAAATCAGTATCGTAAGTTTAAATTAGGGGACAAACTTATGAGAAGTGCTTTAAATTGGTTTGAATTAAATTCAGTAACAAATATTGAAATTAATGTAGTTTATGCAAATGATGAAGCATTACCTTTTTATGAATGTTATGGTTTTCATATTGGAAATTATATCTTAAAAAGAATTTAGAATTTAAGACGAAACATTATTAAACCATTAATCAATAAAATTGAATAATGCGGCATTTACAAAATATTGAGCTTATATTACTTTCAACTTATCCAACAATCAATATTGATTTGTTAATGAATATAAAATAATTAAATGTGAATAATAACATTACTTAATTAATTTCTAAAATAGATGTAGAAGGAGACGCTTAGTGCATGGAAAAAGTTTTGTTAATGACAATAATAAAATGTGTTGGAGTATATATTTTGGCGATATTTTTAACTAAAAGCATTGGAAGAAAGCTTATCTCTCAAATGAATTTCTTTGATTTTATTATGGGAGTTTCAATGGGATCAATAGTTGCTTCTGCGGTTGTTGATAAACAGTTTGGAGCAATATCAGCAATAACTGCATTAATTTTATTTTGTATTCTTACAATTGTAACGGGATATTTAAGCATGAAAAGTTTAAATATAAGAAAAATAATAAATTCTGAACCAGTAAATTTAGTGGAAAATGGCAAGATAATAGAGAAGAATATGAAAGAAAATAAACTAACAATTAATGAATTAATGATGAAACTAAGAGAAAAAAATATGTTTCATTTAGCTGATGTAGAATTTGCGATAATGGAAACAGATGGGGAGTTATCTGTACTGCCGAAAGCTGATAAAAAACCACTTACACCTTATAATATGAAAGTTAATGTAACTAGTTCAGGAATTGATAAGGATATAATAATTGATGGAATTGTAATAGATGAAAATTTAAAAAATATTGGGCTAGATAAAGAATGGTTAAAATCAGAATTAAATAAACAAAATATAAAAGAAATTTCGGAAGTATTCTATGCCGGAGTGGATAACTCAAAAAAATTGTATATTTCAAAGAGAAGTATAAACAAAGAATAAATAATATAACTTAAATACCGCATTATTTAGAATGATATGCACCCTTTCAATCAACAGATTTTCATTTTTTAAATCTGTCTACATTAAAGAGAGCATATCAGAATGGATTAGCGGTATTTTTTTTATTTAAGTACTGCACAATTCTAAACTATTATGTAATCTGTAGATTTAGTGTAGTAAATAGAAAAAATAATTTGTTCTTTTAAAATTAAATAATGCTATATTTACAATTTATGTTATAATTGATTCGTCATGGTAATTTATTGCGATGTAGTGATACTTATTTGACTAACAGATAAATAGAAATTTAAAGGGGAGAAAAATATGTTAGAAGTAAAAATAGCAGAAGAAAAAGATTTAAATTTTATAAAAGATACATATAAATTACTGGATAGTACAATGACGAATCTGCTAAAACAATTGATGGATATATGTGAAGATGAAGAAGAACAACATTCTGACCAATATTGGGAGGATTTAATCCGAGAAAAAACAGGATATATTCTCATTGCATTTCAAGGGCAAAAACCTACTGGTATGGTTGTGGTAGAAAAAATGGACGAGCAGGAAGCTCATCTTGAAGATTTATTAGTATGGCCAGATTTTCAAAAGCATGGAATTGGAGAGCTTTTGGTAAAAGAGGCCAAAGAATTTGCAAGTAAAAAAGGATATAAAAAGATGACTTTAAATGTTCTATCAAACAATGAAAGTGCAAGGCGCTTGTATAAGAAAAAGGGTTTTCAAGAAGTAAAAATATCAATGGTTTGTAATCTTTAAATTTCAATTTACCATTTAGTTAGTTCGCAATTTTCTTAAATTATCAATCAATAAAAATAAATAAAAAGTTATAAAATCGTATTATTCAATAGATTGAATTTGTGATTTTTTACTACATAATTTTAGATATGATGAAGGAGTGAATGCTATGAAAATAGGAAAAATTATTTTTATAAACATAATGTTTATATTGTTGCTATCAATTGGAGTTAGTGCTGCAAATAAATACATAGTAGATGATGCTAATGTATTAAAACAAGACACCATTAATACTGTAGATACAAATTTAAGTAAGATAGAAAAGAATACTGAAGTAATAATCAAATTTGATGTAATTAAATCATTGAATGGAAAAGATATTGACGCTTATGCAAAGCAATATGCTAAGGACAATATCAAAGGAGAACAATATATCTTATTCGTAAGTTCCATTGGAGATAGAAAAAATAAACTATTAGTTGGAGAAAAAGCCAACAGTATATTATCTAAATCTGACGTAGAGAATATAGTTTCACTTCCTAATGCAGACTTTAAAGCTAATAACTTTGATGCAGGTATTATGAAAGTAGGAAAGGCGCTCGATGAAAAGGTAACAACTAAAGCTGTTTCTGCTGGTAAAGCCGAAGTTAAAAAAGATGCTTATTCTACTACTGTGAGTTCTAAGACAAATTGGTTTAAAGTATTTGGTATTCTATTACTTATCGTAGGAATTGGTGTTGTTATATTCATACTTGTAAAAAGAAAAGCAGATAGAGATTATGAAGAAAGTAAGAAGAGGTTTGCTCATGAAAACAATCTAGATGAATTCTTAGATACCAGTAAAGATAATAGTTTTCGTTCTTCAAGTGTAGGCAATACGCCTAAAGAAGAAAAAATGAAAGAAGAAACTTATACTAACCATAAGAGTGATTATAGTTATACTCCACCAAGTACTTCTACAACTGTTAATAATCATTATAATACTACTACAGTAATGCAGAATGATAATAGTTTTGTTGAAGGAATGGTTATGGGAAGTATATTAGCAGACTCACATCATGACCACCACGAAGAAAAACATTATTATAGTGAACCTGAAAGAGAATCTTATAAAGAGCCTGAGAAATCATATAGCACAAACGATTGGGATAGTAGTTCTAGTACAAGTAGTTGGGATGACAATAAAAGAGAAGATTCGGATTCATCTTGGGATTCGAGTAACTCTAGTTCAGATTATTCATCATCTAGTTGGGATTCAAGTAGTGATTCCAGTTCAAGTAATTGGTAAGTATGAAATTAATCAATAATAAGTGAAGTATACGGTGGACCTATGCAGGTCTGCTGCATCCAATTTAGAAAGGATGATTCTCTTGAAATGTTCAGAATGTAAAAAAGAAATAGAATGTAATTTGTGTGGCGAGACAATTCTTTTAAAAGAAAAAATTGTAATGAAAAATGATATTACAAAAGCAAAACTTAATATGTGCAAAGAGTGTCATGATAAATGTTTTTCGGATAAGTAATATGCAATATGTAGAAAGGGTACAGTAAGAGAGTTACCTTTGCGTAGTGTTCATATTAAAAATGTTTTAGCAGATAATATTGAAGATATTTTAGAGTATATCATACGCAAACCAATTGATTTTGCAACAACATCATGCAATATTGATATTTTGTAGAAATGATGAAGTGCAGTAAACAAAAACGACACTATAAAAGTGTCACTTAAGAGAAAATTAACTGAACGCCATTACCATATATTATAAAGCTAAATGAATTTTTAAGCGGTGTCAAGGTGTACTTGGGAGATGAAGGTTGTATGCGTAAAAGTTGCTGTATCATTTGATTTTCATCCATTACAATAACTACGCCTCTATTATAAGGAGAAAGATTTTGAACAGAATAAGGGATGTTTTCGCTTAAGCCTAAATCTTTCATAGTATAAAAACCTTGTGAAAAATTTGTAGGCTGAGCAAAAGAATGTATTGACTTTATGTTAAGCGATATTAATAAAAAAATAGACAATATTATGATAAATCTTTTCATTGGTATAACCACCTTAAAAATTATTATTTAGTTAAGTGCATCTTTATTATGTGAATCTAAGAAATAAATATTCAAGCTTATAGGTAATTAAATCAATATGTAATTCTAATTAACTACTAAGCTCTTGTAGGAAGAGCTTCGAAACGTGGTGGTAATTTAATAAGGGAATGTCAATTCACCCTTACCCAGTATTACAACTCTATCATCAGGACCAATAGTTTTAAGTGGATGTTTTTGTGAGTGTGGTTCTAATGAGATGGCTTGCTGAATTTTTTGTTCAGAATCAAATACAACTACAAATCCTTTAAAGTTAGAAACATTTTGAACATTATATGAGACGTTTTCCATTAAGCCTAAGTCACTAATATTATAAAAACCTTCTTTGAATCTCTTAGGCTGTTGTACCTGTGCTGTTGTAGCAATTGTATTGATACTAAATGATAGAAATAAAAAAATAGAAAATATAACAGAGAATTTTTTCATTAGCTTAACCGCCTTTCATAGCATAATGAGAACAAATTAAACAATATAATTTTTATTATGCGATGATTGAAAAAATATATTCAAAATATTAATTGATTAAAATGAAAGTTTTACTACACAATTCTAAAATATTATGCAATCTGTAGAAAGTGCACAACGGTAAATGAAAATAATGATTTTCGAAAATTGAATGATGCTATATTTATAGGATATTTTATGATTAATTCGGAATAGTAAAAAGTTACGTAGAAACAAAAATGAAATAGGGAGAAGCATAAAATGAAAAGGTTAAAGTTGTCAAAAGTAATAGAAACTTCATTAGTAGTAAGTTTAGTATTAGCATTTAATTCAATAGGAGTAAGTGCAGAATGGAAGCACGATTCTAATGGATGGTGGAATACAGAAGGAAATTCGTGGTCAGTGGGGTGGAGACAAATAGATGAAAAGTGGTATTATTTTGGACAAGATGGTTATATGGCACATGATGCAACAGTAGGTGGATATAAATTAGGTTCAGATGGTGCATGGATTCAAATGACTCAAAATAATTCTACCCAAAATTCATATGTAGAACTGGAAAAACTGCCAAAGGAATATGATGTTGATGATGCTGAAAAGGATGGAGATATCGTACAAATTCTTGGAGATATAAAATACAATATAGAAAAGTTAGATAAGTTTATGGAAAATTATAAAGATAAGAAAGCAAACGTTGGAGATATGGTAAGAATATTGATGTCTGGAGATGACAGTGGGCCTACAATAAGAGACTTAATTATCAATAGTGATGGCAGTATTAAGCTTAAAAATGATAATACAAGAGACGGGATGAGTAGTGAGGAAGATAGAGTAATAAAAGAATATAAAGTTATAGATATATATACAAGAGACAATACTTCGGGATATAGAACATACTATATAAAAACTGACCAAGGTGAAGAAATATTTTTGGGAAATTCAGGTATACATTAATCTATAGAGTATTTACAAAATTTCAAAGTTAATGAATAAAGTTAAGTTAAATTGGTTATTTTTTATTATTTTACAAGATATGCTAGATGTATTTAGAATAGTAAATTATTAGGAAGTGAACAGATATGAGGTTAAAAAGGCCTATATTAGTAACATTCATTGGGGATTTAAATTTGTTTGGTGCATTTTTAATAATAGTATCATTTTTCCCAGTACAAAAATTTATTGAACAATTTGGTGCTCTTATTATTCCAATATCTGATTTATTAGATGCTGCAATTAGAATATTAAGTGTTCTAGTAATGTTAATAATATCATACGGATATTTTAGACTTAAAAAATGGGGTTATGGTTTAATGATAACTTATAATTTATTTTTTTTAGTGCTATCTATGATTTTCATAGCATTAAAAATTAAGAATTCGTATAATACACAAGGAATTATACAATCACTTGTAGGACTAACCATTACATTTCCATCTAAACGATACTTTATTAAGGAAAATGAAGTTTCGTAATACTCTTAAATTATCAATCAATAAAAATAAATAACAAATTTTAAAATCGTATTATTCAAGAGAGATTGAATTTGCGATTTTTTTCTGCGCAATTCTAATATATTACGCAATATGTAGAAAGTGCACAGAGGTAAATGAAAATAATGATTTTTGAAAATTGAATGATGCGATATTTATAGGATATTTTATGATTAATTTGGAAGAGTAAAGTTGACATAAATATATCAGAAATGATAAAATGTCTATTAAATTAATAGACAAGGAGAAGAAAATGAAAGAGCTTATTCGTGATGCAACTATTGACGATTTTAAAAGAGGCTACATATGGGATAGTAAAAATGCAGAATTTGTTTGTTTGATATGTGGAAAATATGCTGGTAAAAATAGTGACAGCATAAATACTCATACTGCAAACCATGGAAGCCCTATCGAAAGATTACTGATGTTAGATAAAAAATACACTGGGATTACAGAAATTCAGAAAGAGCTTTTAGAAATGGTATCAAGCAAGTATAGTAATAACGAGATTGCAATTAGGCTTGGATGTGCAGAATCAACAGTAAGAAATATGAGATTTGCTTTAAGAGAAAGAGCAAGGCAAGCAAGAGCTTTTTTGGCAACTATGGAGTTAGTTGAAGAAGAGAATATCAAAACGACAAACCCAAAGCTTAGAGTTTTTCCTATTAAGGAAGAGAAGAGAAAAGCATTATTACCAAGGTTTGCTGATTTGTTTGAACCTAATAAAGAGTATTCGGAAGCTGAAGTAAAGCAAATTATTAGACTTATTTACGAAGACGATGCAACAATACGAAGATACTTAGTAGATTATGGGTATTTGGGAAGAAACGTTGATGGAAGCAAATATTATAAGATATGTGAGGAAACTGTTATGGATAATATGAGTAAAAAAGAAATAATAAATAATTATAAACAACAAGAAATAGAAATGGGGATAATTGAGTTGTATAATTCAGTTAACGGATATTCTTTTGTAGATATATGTACAAATTTATATAAGCCATTTGAATCAATTAAATTTCAATTAAATTTGGGTAGAGGTAAATCTAGAAAATTAAAGGAAGATTGGGCTGCTTGTGGAGAAAGTGCCTTCGAGTTCAAAGTTGTTGAAAAACTCAAACCTAATGAAGGGGCTACAGAGAAGGAGAAGATTGAGGAATTAAAAGAACTTTTAAACTTGTGGATTGAGAATCAAGGAGATAATTTAAAGTTATATAAATAAATAAATAAATAAATAAATAAACAAATAAGTTAATATTAATAGCATATTAGGAGGTTATAATATGACTTTAGAAGAACAAAAACAATTTATTTTATCTGGTAAAATGTATAATGATTTAACAAAAGAATTAATTAATGCAAGAGAAAATACAATATTTATTACAAATGAATACAATAATAGTTTTGGAAGACCTCAGAATGAAAGAGAAGAAATATTAAAAAAACTACTGAAAAATATCGGAAAAGGAGTTCATTTTGAACCAACTTTTCGATGTGAATTTGGTTTTAATATTACAATAGGAGATAATTTTTATGCCAATTTTGATTGTGTAATGTTAGATGGTGGAGGGATAGAAATTGGGAATAACGTTTTATTTGGACCTCGAGTTGGAATCTATACTTCTAACCATGCAATATATGCAAAAGAGCGAATAGCAGGAGGTTGTTATGCAAAACCCGTAAAAATAGGTAATAATGTATGGATTGGAGCAGGGGTTCATATAAATCAAGGGGTTACTATTGGTGATAATACAATTATAGGATCAGGTAGTGTCATTACAAAAAGTATTCCAGCAAATGTAATTGCTGCTGGTATACCGTGTAAAGTAATTCGAGAAATTACTGAGGAAGACAGAACGGGATTTGAAATATAACAAAAGAGAATGATGTTGTTTCCGTAAAGTCTATTTCTTGTGCTTATTCAATATACTGTACTATAAAGTTCACTGAATGAGGATGGGATTAATTGAAGAAGAATATCAAAATTGTTATGGGTGGGAAGTTATATAGGCAGCTTATTGAAACTGATGGAAGTAAGACTACTGGTAATGGAATAGATGCTGAAAAGTATTTCCGTCCATCAAATTTACCTGTTATCAATAATAGAAGTTTTGAATCAGACTTATTTGATGGTACTAATGATACTTTCCCAGACGACCTGTTAAAAACACCTGATGATACAATTATTAATTATTTTAGTATCCTGCGAGAGGCTGCAAACCCTCAAAAAGGAAAAGGTGCAGGGTGCGGCTCATTAGGTAATGCACAAGCACCTTATCCTATTGCCTATAAGTTTTTAACCTCTGAATATCAGAAAAGATTGAGTTATAATCGGTATCTTAAATCATTTGAAAATATACTCCATATAAACTTAATAAAACTAAAAAGAATTCCGACAGACGAAAAACATCCAGATAACATGAAATACTTCGTAGAAATTGAAACTATAGAGGGCTCAGAAAAGGATGTTGCCTATTTTGCTTATTATTATGGATATTTATATATTTTAAAAGAAGGAAACAAATATAAAATATCAGATTTACAGTTTCATGGTGAAAATTATCTATGCGCTCCTTATCATGGATGGAATTATATAGCAGAGGAAGTGGTAGATGTTGAATATGGTGACTGGTGTAAATTAATTAAGGAGAGATATCCAACATATCAAGATGGATTTATAAAAAGAATTCATTTTAAAGGAACAGATGGGCATGATTATCTAATAGAATTTTTTCAATTAACTAATGATAACGATATAGAAATAGCACAATATAAGAAAAATGCAAATGAAAAATGGGAATTAATAAGACTCGATCCCAAAAATTGTTTAGAAAAAAATAATAAAAATTAGATTGAAAACTTTATAATTTCATAGACATTAAAAAGGATAAGTATTGTTCTTTAAAGTTTGAACTTTTTTTCAAATGCGAATAATTTATCTTTCAATTCCCAACAATAACTATAAGAACATGCTTATCGTTTTAAAGGAGATTTCTATGTTATGAAAAAAATATTCACTTTAATTATTGCTATTGGTCTTATTGGAATAATAATTGAATGTACTACAGGTAGCAGTAAAATTGCAACAAATGTCTCACCAGTGAAGGATAGATTGCAAACAATAAAAGAAAAGGGAGTAATAACTATTGTTTCACCACCAAAAGAGGTACCATTTTTTTATATAGAACCTGAAACAAAAAAATGTCTGGAATTGATGCAGATATTATAACTGAAATTAAAAAGCGGCTTGGAATTAATAAAATTGAAGTGAAGGAAGAATCATTTCCAAATTTATTTGAAACATTAAAAACTGATAATAGCATAGATATGGCAGTTGGTGGAATATTTATAACTCCAGAGGGAGAAGAGTCATTAGAATTTACTAAACCTTTGTATAAAGAAACAGAAACTGTTATTGTTCCAGAGTTTTCTAATATTAATTATAAGAGTGATTTGAAAAAACTAGTAGTTGGAGTAGAAAGAGGAACAATATTTGTGGATTTAGCGCAAGAGTGGAAGAAAAATGGCTTGGTAAAAGACATTATTATTTTTGAAAGTACATCTGATTTATTAAATTCAATAAATAATAGAAAAATTGATGCGGGCATAGCTGATAGTATTGTTGTAAACAGTCTTTTAACAAAAGATAATAATAAACTTCCATTAAGAACACTAAAAGATTATACTCCTGAGCTACATGGAACTATAGGAATGGCAGTTCGAAAAAATGATATTTCCTTATTGAACTCAGTAAATAAGATAATTGAAGAGATGAGAGCAGATGGTACACTATATGCTATTCTTGTAGAGAATGGATTAGATAAAAATAATATTATTTAGCGGTGAGTAAAAATTCATTCTTATAAACTGAGTAATTTATATTGAATTGATTCACAAGAGTAAATTATAAGGTAGTATTTTGAGATAATGTTTTAAATAGAGTATGGTGAATAGGGGATTAGAGGCTGTGTATAGATTATTTTTAATCCTGGTGACTTACTAAATTAAATATAAACAGTCAAGTTAAAACATTAATTGTATTACTAATAAAGACATGCTTTATTATAGGAATCTTCTCGTAATTATGTAGATAATTAATGAGAAGATTTTTTATTAATCTAAAACAAAACATATAGCGTTAAATATAGTCTGAAAAATTTGAAAATAATTTTCATCTATTGTTGACAAAATATAGTCATGTTACATATAATGAATATATGAATAGATATTCAAATGTTCAAGTGAAAAGAGTGATAGATATGGATAATAATATGGAATTTTGTAATTGTACGATAATTCATGAAGATGTAGTAAGTAAAGTTAAAGA
>Ga0209281_1001332_pt1 | contig 15526 bp, 15 predicted proteins | sample MedtruBG_FD_187514 | JGI IMG/M metagenome (GOLD analysis project Ga0209281, IMG submission 187514) | Root nodule microbial communities of legume samples collected from California, USA - Medicago truncatula BG (SPAdes) (version 2) | ecosystem: Host-associated > Plants > Roots > Nodule | place... | reverse complement strand
GATATCCAACGCGACCACTTCATGGTTCTGCGCGATCAAAATACCGTTTGAAAGACCAACATAGCCTGTACCGGAGATTGTAATTTTCATTCTTTCAACTTCTTCAAGTATGAGTTTCAGGAGGCATTAACAGCACCGCCACAATAAACAACTGTTGAGGTTTTTACCTCTTATGTTTATCCGCTGTCAAGGCAAAGCCCTTGTTGCGTGAACGGGATAAAACCGTCATTTATTCAGCGCCAGACAGGTGGTGATGTGCAAAGTGAGAAGATACGGGGAGGAGAGCAATAAAAAAGCCCGGTAACAATGACCGGGCCTCGCTATGGAACTGAGTTAAATCAGATTAATCCAGCCATTCGGTGTGGAACACACCTTCTTTATCGGTACGCTTGTAAGTGTGCGCGCCAAAGTAGTCACGCTGCGCCTGAATCAGGTTCGCAGGCAACACTTCTGCACGGTAGCTGTCGTAGTACGCCACTGCTGCAGAGAAGGTTGGTACCGGAATACCATTCTGCACCGCATAAGCGACAACATCGCGCAGCGCCTGCTGGTATTCGTCAGCGATTTTCTTGAAGTAAGGTGCCAGCAGAAGGTTAGCGATGCCTGCATTTTCAGCATAGGCATCGGTGATTTTTTGCAGGAACTGAGCACGGATGATACAACCCGCACGGAAGATCTTCGCGATCTCACCGTAATTCAGGTCCCAGTTGTTTTCGTCAGATGCAGCGCGCAGCTGAGAGAAGCCCTGTGCGTAAGAGACGATTTTACCGAGGTACAGTGCACGACGAACTTTCTCGATGAATTCAGCTTTGTCACCGGCAGGTTTAGCCTGTGGACCGGACAGTACCTTAGAAGCTGCTACACGCTGCTCTTTCAGAGAGGAGATGTAGCGCGCGAAGACAGATTCCGTGATCAGAGACAGTGGTTCGCCGAGATCCAGAGAACTCTGGCTGGTCCATTTACCGGTGCCTTTATTTGCCGCTTCATCCAGAATCACATCAACCAGATATTTGCCTTCTTCATCTTTCTTAGTGAAGATATCTTTAGTGATGTCGATCAGGTAGCTGTTGAGCTCGCCCTTGTTCCACTCGGTAAAGGTTTGCGCCAGCTCTTCGTTGGAGAGACTCAGGCCACCTTTCAACAGAGAATACGCTTCAGCAATCAGCTGCATGTCGCCGTACTCGATACCGTTGTGAACCATTTTCACGTAATGACCTGCACCATCCGCACCAATATAGGTGACGCACGGTTCGCCATCTTCCGCGACAGCAGCGATTTTCGTCAGGATTGGCGCAACTAATTCATACGCTTCTTTCTGACCGCCAGGCATAATGGATGGGCCCTTCAGAGCGCCCTCTTCGCCACCGGACACCCCCGTACCGATGAAGTTGAAGCCTTCAGCCGACAGTTCACGGTTACGACGAATAGTGTCGTGATAGAAGGTATTGCCGCCATCAATAATGATGTCGCCTTTATCCAGGTACGGCTTCAGGGAATCGATAGCAGCGTCAGTGCCAGCGCCTGCTTTCACCATTAACAGGATACGACGTGGCGTTTCCAGAGATTCAACAAACTCCTGCACCGTATAGAAAGGAACCAGCTTCTTGCCAGGGTTCTCGGCAATCACTTCTTCGGTTTTTTCACGGGAACGGTTGAAAACGGAGACGGTATAACCACGGCTTTCGATGTTGAGCGCCAAGTTGCGCCCCATCACTGCCATGCCGACAACGCCGATCTGTTGTTTGGACATTACATACTCCTGTCAGGTGTGATCACCGCGCGAGATGTGCGCGGTTGTAGATTTGGCTTAGATGTTAACCTAGGTCAAAGAAATGATGATAGCTGAAGATGCTTTTACTTTTTCGCTCCAGGCTTGAATCTTTCAGTATTATCAAGTGAACCAGCGTCCCAATATGCGCGCCAAAGCACTTTCAATTGCTTGAACTGTCCTTTAATGAGGCAAGAACAACCATAGCCAATTGCCAGAACTATAGGCTTATTCCGCACGAACACGTTAGTACCGTAATTCTTGTGGAGATAGAATAAATTTCTGAGCATAAAATAACCTTTCCAGGAAAGCATATCGTTTTGTTGGTTGTTTACCAGCAAACGATATGCTTTAGCTTCAAGGTCACAAACGATAGGAATGCCTTTCCTTTGAGCCTTAATCGCGTATTCAATATCATCGCAGAAGATGAAAAATGCAGGATTAGGAAGCCCGATTTCCATAACCGCTTTTCTTGAGATTAAGGGACCTTCAAATGGAATTGCTTCAATTTTTATCAGCCGATCTGTATTCTTATTCTGTTCAAGATATACTTTGAGGGGCGTTCCTTTCGGATTAATTTTTAATGGATTCGAAAGGTCATAACGTAGGGGAGATAACTCAGCACAAGTTTCATCAAGATTATAACGCACAGGCTGAGCGATCCCCTGGGGATCGGTTGATAATAATTTTTCAAGGCAATCATGAGCGGGCATTAAGTCGTCATCCATCAGCCACAAATAGTCATAACCATGCTTTTCGGCTTCTTTAAAACCGAAATGAAATCCCCCCGCCCCACCTAAGTTTCCACCAGTATTGATATATTCGACAATAGAAGACAATTTGTCTTCCACACTATTTTTTGTACCATCTGAACTATTATTATCGATGATAAGGATCTTTTTCAATGGATAACTTTGATTTGAAACTGCATCGATAACTTTACTAAGCAATTCTTTACGATTATAAGTTACAATAACTGCGACAATGTCCTTACTCACTGGGGTTTGCCTCTTTACGGAAACTGGTTAACGCTGATTTGATAACCTGATGCATGTCGTAATATTTATATTCTGCCAGTCGACCACCAAATATTACACCATCCAGTTCTTTCGATTTTTCACGATATTTTTTATAAATATGCATGTTTTTTTCATCATTGACTGGGTAATAATACTCATCCCCTACAGAATATTCTTTTGGAAATTCACGTGTTATAACAGTTTTAGGTTGCTGTCCAAACTCAAAGAATTTATGCTCAATAATTCTAGTGAACGCAAACTCTTTATCATTATAATTAACAACAGCATTACCTTGATAGTTGTCAGTATCAAGAACTTCATTTTCAAATCTAAGTGAGCGATAGTCAAGAGCACCAAAACAATAATCAAAATATAAATCAATCGGTCCTGTGTATACGATTTTATGTGATAATGAATCCCAATATTCTTTTCGGTCAAAGTAGTTGGTGTTAAGTTCAACTTCAACCCCGTCCAATAACCCATCAATTAGAGCGTTGTAACCACCAGTAGGAATCCCTTGGTATTTATCATTAAAGTAATTGTTATCATAAGTAAAACGCACAGGCAGCCGCTTTATAATGAAAGCAGGCAATTCTTTGCAAAGACGACCCCACTGTTTTTCAGTGTACTCTTTTATAAGAGTCTCATAGATATCCCTTCCAACCAGCGAAATTGCCTGTTCTTCCAAATTTTCAGGCTCTTTTCCATTTAACTCTGAACTCTGTATAGAAATTTTTTCTTTTGCCTGTGCAGGAGTTACAACGCCCCAAAGCTGATTAAATGTATTCATATTAAAAGGCAAGTTATATACTTTACCTTTTGAGATGGCAACTGGCGAATTGGTGAAGCGGTTGAACTCTACAAATTTGTTTACATAATCCCACACATCTTTATCACTCGTATGGAAAATATGTGCACCATATTTATGGACATTAATACCCTCAACATTCTCACAATATACATTCCCACCTAAATGAGAACGTTTTTCGATTATTTTTACTTTTTTTCCGATTTTCTTAGCTTCATGAGCAAAAACCGAGCCAAAAAGCCCGGACCCTACAATAATATAATCATACATAAGTTATAGCTCACTCAGCTTAGTTAGTTTATCGAAATGACGTTCGGTTAAGATATTGTCGCCAAAATAGTTTAAATCCATTAAGTACCTATGTATATATAGTCTAAGTCTATTCTTATCAAAACTGCTATATATAGCACGCCCCAGGACAGTTAGCTCTTTTTCAAAAATGAGCGCTTCCAAACCCACAGTGGAATTAACAGTATATATTCTTTTGGCATGCTTGATTAATGCTATTGTATTGTTACTTACAATTTTAATTCTATTTTTCTTCTCAAGCTCCAAAAAATAATTGATGGTATCAATATTCGACTCAGCAGGATGGATTTTAACATAAATATCGATATCTTTTTCGCGCTCTAAAATAATACTTATGGCTTGAAGGTTATCAATATCGCTGTTAATTTTAAGTTGCGTATCAGAGGTAACTTGCGTTGGGAAGAAAACATAGGGTTGATTTAGATCAGCATGGTCAGCGGAACTCAGGATTTTTCTTGATTTAAATTTACTACGAAACATTCTTACTTTATATAAAAAAGAAAGAGAGTCTTCTTTTATTATACGTTTAAAAATTCTTGTGAATATATCATCAACAGCAAGCAAAAAATAAGTAGAAATATTTATTTTTGATTGTGGAATAGGATTTTCTTTATACAAAATATAATCTCTAACCCATGCCTCATGTTGCGCATCAGGGACTTGTTCCAGAGAATCCAGCACTTCAGGATTCGAATATAGTATTGATTGAGCATTAACCCCTTTTGGATCAAATACCATTTTATCTGGAAGATTACTTATTTCAGCATAAAGTGTTTTAGCGCCCTTACTGTTGAAAAAATCTGTCGTTGAAATAGCACTGGCGTGATTACCATTAAACACAATTAACGTATCATTGTATCCAATTGTATTTCCAAGCTTAAAAAACAGTGATGATCTCATTAAAGTATAGTTTTGAATGGCATCTTCCAAAGTTTGACGTCCATTTAGTACAGAGATTGTTTTTGACAAACGATCACGATCCACAATGGCATCAGACTCCTGTTTAGGCGATCCAGTAAGCAAAATAACTCTTTTAGTAGTTTTTTTTCGAAGAAAAAGAAAGCAAGATAACTTATTAGTTAAGTAAATTATATTATCCGCTTGCTGAAAACAGGAAAAAAAGCGAGCTTTGACTATATCATCAACCAAAATATATAACATAACAAATTGAACCCAAATGATTTATTTAATTTCTCGTATCAATTGATACGTCACATATCTCATTACTTAGAATACAATAATTTATTTTATAGTTGCCATATGAATCATCTTCCAGACCACGAGGAATAAACATTATAATATTAGTAATAGTTAAGAACACAACAAAGCTAAAAAATGCTATAGATTTTGAATTGTCTGCTATCTTATACTTAATAAAATACGCGATACTGTAAGCAGTAAAAAAGTAGAGTACTGGGGAAAGATATCTCGATAACCTTGCGAAAATGAAGAGTTCATTTGAAAATATTCTGAAGGCGATGAATAGTATAATTGAAAGTTGAAATATCCCTTTAGTTCTTCTTTCTTTGAAACCTATATTCTTCATAAAGAAATAGTAAAATAATAGAGCAAGTGCAACGCTGCCATATGACGAAAGCTGCCCGATGAATGTTGCCGGCACAGCGTAAGTATCTGAAAGAAAGTAATTATAGTACATTAACTTATAATTTACAAAAATATAAGCTACAAAGCTCAACGGGTTAAGTAGAATTATTACGACAAAAGAAATGAATGTCTTGCTTTTAACCGGAAATATAAATGTAAGTGATAACCAGGTAATTAGAGCAATTGGTATCATGCTGAAGTGAATGAAACAGCCAGCAATTAATATCAGGATAGTAAGGAATGTTCGTCTCTGTATATAATAGTACAATCCTAGAACATACAGACTCGCAGCTAGACAAGATCTAATACTATTTAAGCTTAAGAAATAATAATTACCTAAGTACAAAATTGTACATAGTGCGAAAACCATTTTTGGATCAGCATCACTAAATGCATTTGATAATTTATAAAAAAATGTTGCAAAGAAAAATGTCGTTAAAACTGCATATATAAAAAATACAAACTGTGGTCCAAATTCTGCATAAAGAGCGAACTTATTTATTGCCAGATGAAACGGTTCCATTTGTAAATAACTCTGGAACCCGTCTCTTATATCATAAAACAAATTAACATAATTTGGATAATCCGTGCCTACCTCAAACCTGATTGAGGCTATTAATGCCAGTAAAAACCAAAACCCGAAGGTAACACGATTTCGACATATAATGACAAGCATCGTAAAGCAAATAATAAAAATGAAAAAAATCATTCTTTATTCCATACCTCAATATACTTTGCGCATATTACATCAGCTGAATGGTGCCTATCTATATATGCTTTAGCAGCAATTCGAAGTGAATTATAACCCTCATAATTCTGAATGACATGTTCCAATTTTTCTGCAAGTGCTTGAGCATCAGGTTCAGCATTGATACATGGTATCGTTCGGCCATAAAATATTTCAATATCAGGTTCGTTTCCACTGAATGTGATCATTCCATTGGCCATCCCGATGATGCCCGACATACCTTTGTCATAAGATAGCGTTTGGTCCAGTAGGACATCACAATCAGCTAATAAAGCTTTGTATTGTGCGAATGGTATGCCGTTTGCAGTAACTAATTGATAAGAAATATTCTTTTTATCTAAAATCGCAAGTGCATCATCGAAAAATTTATAACCCTTTTTAAAGTAATCACCCATATGTGGTTTCTTGCTATAAAATATCTTTATGGGTCCATCATGCGTAGTTATCGAGGGATTATATTCCGCACCATTAATTGGCAATCCAATGATTGGTGTGCATTTATTATTATTCTCATAAGCACGTCTATATTCATATAGTCCAGGAATAATTGATTTCACCCGTCGTGTAACATAAAAATGTAGCACAACATGAGCGGGAAAGAAGAAAGAGATATTTTGGTAAAAATACTTGATGCGCTTGAGGTTAAAGCTACTCCAGGGGGAATATTTCAATTTCCTCATGATGTAAAATACTTCTACACATAAATCACCGCCAAGAGCACATAAAAATACCTTAGGTGCTTTTTTTGATAATTTACTAAATAAACATAAGTTCCCAATTGCACCAAATGCTTTTATTGCTTGAGGGTTAATGAACTGTATAACATCATAATTTCCGAGGTTGTCAATTAGTTCACGGTTTTCTCGGTAGGATGAAAGCCCTGCCAATCCAAAAAAATCAAGCACAGGAAAAAGTAATTTCCCTATACCTTTTATTGGACGACGTTTAGGGATCGCTATTGTTGAATTAAACCCTTTCCAACCGTCACCATCCGAGAGCAAATCGCAATAAAATCCTTGTTTATTTAATTGCTCCATCAGATTGCGATGAACACCAGAGAACTCACCTACCAATAATACTCGCATAAAACCTCATATTACTTTGCAAATCTCTTCATATTGGACATCATGAAAATTAGATAAAACCCATATGCAAGTGTGTAGGCTAAATTAGCACCTTGGGCTCCCATCATTTGTATAAGAAACATAGATAACGCTATCCAAATGAAAGCAAAAGCAATCTCAGTTGAGACATACCATTTTACGGCAGCACGTGAGAGCATTGGATACGCATATATCCAACTCCAAATTTTCAGTACATCACCGACAAGTTGAATCATGAAAAGATCACGAGCTTTAGAAAATTCACTAGTGAATAGAATTTGAATAATCCAGTCTCTCGTGAAATAAATACATAAAGACATTGCAACGATTACAGGAAGAATCACCAGAACAACGCTATGAATTTCTTTTTGTATCTCAACAACACTTTTTAACTTCGCAAGCTTTGGCATAAAATAAGTACCAAGAGCCATTGTTACAACGCTAAGATACACTTCAGATATCTTCCAGACAGATTGCCACTGTCCAGCCATATCCCAACCAGCTTCAGCAATAAGTATTTTTCTTATACATACCTGGGCTACTGGTAGTGTCAATGCTGACACCATTGCCATGGTCAAATATTTATTAATATCTGACCTTTGCTGTTTTTCTACCTTCCCCCAGAAATTACTTATTCGAAACCAACTAAATTTTAAACAGCTTATACCAAGTGTTGCACCAAGAATTGCAGCTTGTAGGGCGGTTGCCATTAAAGCCCCCTGCACTCCATAAATTACGGTTAACAAACACATCAATGCGAAGGAGCAAATTACTGAAATCATTCCAGTAAAAACAAACCTTTTATACTGTTGTAATCCATTAAGTACAGAATTTAAGAGGGTACCCAAAAGTGAGAATGGAAGTAGTAAGCCGATAAGAATGATATAAATAGTATAGTTATTACTATCAAAGACAAACTTAGATAAGAATGGAGAAAGTAGTATTATCGCAGGGCAAAGGCAGGCATAAATAATTAAGCCAACTTGTACTCCACCTTTCCACCACAAGGTAAATTTCTCGCCAGGATCATCAGAATGCTCAGACGTGTAACGTACAATGCCACTGCTGACAGATGCATTAATGACTCCATTACAAATTGATGCAAAACTTTGTAATTGTCCGAGTAGGGCCAATCCACTTGGCCCTGTGTAGACTGCAATAATTTTACTGATGATAAAACCGCAGCACATTCGCAATAGCGTTAGCATTCCTGAGAGAAATGTAACGGTTAACAATTTTCTCATAATATAAAACTATTAATCGCGTCGGTTACCATCTTCGCATGATCTAATGTCATTGTTGGTCCCATCGGAATTGACAATACACTACGATGTATCTCTTCAGCTACAGGTAAAGACATATGTTCAAACTGATTGTATGCCTGTTGCTTATGTGGAGGAATAGGATAATGAATTAAAGTTTGGATGTTTTTTTCAGCTAAGTGTTTAGCCAAAGTTTCACGATGTGCGCTTGTGATCACAAATAGGTGCCAAACATGCATTTCCTCAGATACAACACGAGGAAGATTTATTAGCGGATTATTGATATTCTTTAAATAGAAATTAGCTATTTCTCTTCTTTGTGCTACCTCAATCTCTACTGTTTCAAGCTTAACAGATAGTACAGCAGCCTGTAATTCATCCAATCGGCTGTTTACTCCCTGGTAAAGATTTTCGTACTTCTTATGCGAACCATAATTGCGTAGCGCCAATAACATCTCTGCTAATTTGTCATCATTTGTGGTGATTGCACCAGCATCACCTAATGCGCCAATATTTTTCCCTGGATAAAAGCTGAACCCAGCAGCGTCCCCCCAATTGCCAGCCTTGACATTGTTTAACATCGCACCATGTGCCTGGGCGCAGTCTTCGAGGATCAAGAGATTTTTCTGCTTCCCTAGCTCTTTAATATCTTCCATCTCACAGAGTTGACCATAAAGATGAACTGGCAAAATAGCTTTTGTTCTTTCAGTTATTTTTTCATTAATACCCGCTGCAGTAATATTGAATGTTGATGAGTCAGGTTCAACAAAGACGGGAACAAGATTATTCTGACTAATAGCAAGCACCGACGCAATGTAGGTATTTGAAGGGACGAGGACTTCATCACCATCGCAGAGTAGTCCAAGCTCTTTCCAGGCTCGTAATACTAATATTAACGCATCAAGCCCGTTTGCAACACCAATACAATGCTTCGTGCCGCAAAACTGGGCAAAACGTTGTTCAAAGGTGCTAAGCTCATTACCCATAATATACCAGCCAGAATCAAGTACACGCTCAAATGCTTGCATTAATTCAGTTTTATATTGCTGATTGATAGCTTTTAGATCCAAAAATGGCAACATTATTTGATTTCCTTAAGAATTTTTGCCGGATTGCCTACAACTACGGTAAATGGTGCAACATCCCTAGTGACTACCGCCCCGGCCCCCACCATTGCACATTCACCAACAGTAACTCCCGGTAAAATAGTTGCATTAGCGCCAAGAGAGGCACCTTTTTTTATAGTCGTTTTGAGAAATAGTTCAGGATACTGTTTAGAGCGAGGAAGTTTATCATTAGTGAAGGCAACACAAGGGCCAATAAAGACATCATCCTCAATGTTAATACCATCCCACAAGAACACCCCAGATTTTATTGTTACACGATTGCCAATTTTCACATCATTTTCAATAAATGTATGAGCACAAATATTACATTCACTTCCAATTATTGCCCCCGGCAAGATAACTGAATATTGCCAGATAGTAGTACCTTGCCCGATATTAGTGGATTGCACGTCACTTAATTTATGGATTTTCATTATATAGACTCCACAAACTCATCGTAATTTCGGATATAGTCACTTTCGTTGTAAACATCACTAGCCAAGACTAAAAGAATACAATCATGGGAATAATCATACATCTCATGCCAGATGGAAGGCTCAATGAGTAATCCTAGAGCAGGATTATCAAGCAGAATATCAACCTTTTCTTTTCCATCATCCAGCATAAAGCGACATGACCCACTTACAGGAATTGCAAGCTGTCTTAATTCCTTGTGAGCATGGTATCCTCTGCGAACATCCGTTTGCGTGCCAAACATGTAATAAACACGTTTAATCTCAAACGGCACATTTTTAGTCCGCTCGAGAGCCACCAGCATGCCGCGTTCGTCGCCATGCTTTTGTAACGGAATCAGTTCAACTTTCATGTTTCTTCACCAAATTAATAAGATATTTACCGTAATGATTCTTCTCTATTTTTTTTCCCAGATGATATAACTCATCATCAGTTAACCAACCATTACGCCAGGCAATCTCTTCAGGGCAAGCGACCATCATACCCTGCCTTTTCTGAACCGTCTCGACGAAACTGCCAGCCTCAATAAGACTGTCGTGCGTACCTGTATCAAGCCATGCAAATCCACGGCCAAGTAGCTCAACATTTAGAGCGTTCCGCTTTAAATAAACCTCATTCACTGTTGTGATTTCTAGTTCACCACGAGATGAAGGCTTTATTTGTTTTGCAATTTCAATAACGCTATTATCGTAAAAATAAAGACCAGTGACAGCCCAGTTAGATTTCGGTTTAATTGGCTTTTCTTCAATGCTATTCGCCTTGTAATTTTCATCAAAGGCCACAACCCCAAAACGTTCAGGGTCCATAACCTGATAACCGAAAACTGTCGCTCCGGAGTTTCTTTCTGCTGCTGCTTTTAATTTTGGGGTAAATCCCTGCCCGAAGAATATATTATCGCCAAGCACTAAACATACAGGATCATTACCAATGAAATCTTCACCTATAATAAACGCTTGAGCTAAACCATCCGGACTCGGTTGAACTGCATACTGAATATTAACACCGAGGTGGTTACCATTACCAAGAAGACGCTGGAAGCCTGCCTGATCTTCAGGTGTTGTAATGACTAAAATATCCTTTATACCTGCCAGCATAAGAACTGACAAAGGGTAGTAAATCATCGGTTTGTCATAAACTGGAAGTAATTGCTTCGAAACACCCATTGTGATTGGGTACAAACGAGTTCCCGAACCACCAGCTAAAATAATTCCTTTCATATTAAATGATTCCCAGGCGCTCACGCTGATAGCTTCCATCCTGAACACGGCGGCACCATTCAGCATTGTTTAAATACCATTCGATTGTTTTGCGGATACCACTATCAAACGTCTCTTGCGGTTTCCAGCTTAATTCATCACAGATCTTACGGGCATCAATTGCATAGCGGCGGTCATGGCCTGGGCGGTCCGCAACGTAAGTAATCTGGTCACGGTAAGACCCGTCTTTTGGCACAATCTCGTCCAGCAGATCGCAAATGGTATGAACCACATCCAAGTTTTGCTTCTCATTATGCCCGCCGATATTGTAGGTCTCACCCGGCTTGCCCTGAGTCACGACGGTGTAGAGTGCACGTGCGTGATCTTCAACATATAGCCAGTCCCGGATCTGATCGCCTTTGCCGTAGATAGGTAGCGCCTTGCCATCAAGGGCATTCAGAATAACCAGTGGGATCAGCTTTTCCGGGAAGTGGTAAGGCCCATAGTTGTTGGAACAATTAGTGACTATTGTCGGGAATCCGTAGGTGCGTAGCCATGCGCGAACCAGATGATCGCTGGAAGCTTTAGACGCTGAATACGGGCTGCTAGGTGCATAAGCCGTCGTTTCAGTAAAGAGAGGGAGTTCAGCGTTTGTCGGCTCTTCGTCCGGATGCGGCAGATCGCCATACACTTCATCCGTCGAAATATGGTGGAATCGAAACGCTGCTTTTGCCGTAGCGTCAAACGTTGACCAGTAAGCACGCGCGGCTTCAAGCAGCACGTAAGTCCCCACAATATTGGTCTCGATAAAGGCAGCCGGGCCAGTAATCGAGCGGTCGACGTGGCTTTCTGCAGCGAGATGCATTACGGCATCCGGTTTATGCGTAGCAAAAATACGGTCCATAGCAGTTTTATCGCAGATGTCCGCCTGCTCAAAGGCATAACGACCGTCGCCGCTCACCTCAGCAAGCGATTCAAGATTACCCGCATAAGTCAATTTATCGACATTGACCACTTCATCTAGGGTATTTTTAATAATATGTCGTACAACCGCCGAGCCGATAAAACCGGCACCGCCCGTAACAAGAATTTTCACGTTATCTATTCCGCTTTTTGAAAATATCGAAATATGGATATTCTGATTTTCAGCCAATTAGCGGCTGATATAAGAAAAATGGCACGCTACCGCCCCTGGCTTAACAGCTACCAGTGCACTGAGCATAATCTGAATGTAAAATTATCGGACATTCAACAAACCTTGATATGGGCTTAATTGTCGTTCTTCTCGGCGACAGAAACAAGCAAAAATCGCATCCCTGAAGTCCAAAAAAAAGCCTGATAACTCTATGTAATGATGGGGTTTTTCAATAAAAAAACGGCAGTGACCATGATGAGCCTTCACGTCTGCTCAAAATGGTCATTGCCGTTCCTGGAATGGACGCGGGTTAAATTACTCTGCCAGCAACTTCTCAATGCTCTTACGGAACTTCGCCCCTTCCTTAAGGTTGCGCAGCCCATAGTTCACGAATGCCTGCATATAGCCCATTTTCTTACCGCAATCGTAGCTGTCACCGGTCATCAGCATCGCATCAACGGACTGTTTCTTCGCCAGCTGAGCGATTGCATCCGTCAACTGGACACGACCCCATGCGCCTGGCTCGGTATTTTCAAGCTCTGCCCAGATATCCGCGTTCAAAACATAACGCCCTACGGCCATGAGATCGGAATCCAGCGTCTGCGGCTGATCCGGCTTCTCGATAAACTCAACGATACGGCTCACCTGCCCTTCGGAGTCCAGCGGTTCTTTGGTCTGGATAACAGAATATTCGGACAGATCGCCCTTCATGCGTTTCGCCAGCACCTGGCTACGACCGGTTTCGTTAAACCGCGCCACCATGGCAGCCAGATTGTAACGCAGCGGATCGGCAGAAGCATTATCCAGAATGATATCTGGCAGTACCACGATAAACGGATTATCACCCACGACTGGACGAGCACAAAGAATAGAGTGCCCCAGACCCAACGGCTGTGCCTGACGAACGTTCATGATGGTCACGCCTGGCGGGCAGATAGACTGCACTTCGGCCAGTAGCTGACGCTTAACGCGCAATTCAAGCAGCGCTTCAAGTTCGTAAGACGTGTCAAAGTGGTTTTCGACCGCATTCTTGGAGGAGTGCGTTACCAAAACGATTTCTTTGATCCCTGCAGCAACAATCTCGTCGACGATGTACTGGATCATCGGCTTGTCAACGATCGGCAGCATCTCTTTAGGAATCGCTTTCGTGGCGGGCAACATATGCATGCCCAAACCCGCTACCGGAATGACTGCTTTCAAGTTAATCATTATCTCTTCCACCTTAAAATGGTTGACGGAGTATAGTCCTGATCAGTAAAAGTGCCTGGTCAATGAAGATTACCGCGCCATATGCAAATCACGTTTTGAACGCAAACTCATACTACTAAACCGTATTATGGGCCAAGTGTGATCCAGAATTGTCGGAAACCCTATTGAGAATTTGGCTTTAACGCCAGTTTCCGACATTTCGTATCCACACGTCATTCAGAAACGAATGTGATGTCATCTTTTTTCTCGTGCACGAACTCATACTTCAACGTACGGTCCAGCCCCTGAGATAATGAATAAGGCGCAATGAATCCGGAGCTGTGCACCTTCGTGGCGTCAAATTGTGTAGTTGCACAGAATTTTTTTACTCGCACAGAACTAATTGCGTATTTTTTCCCCGTCACTTTGCTAAGAATGTCAAAGCAATACCCCCCAAACATACCCAGGGGATACGGTAGATGCACTGATGGGATTTTTTTGCTTAGGCTGTTTTCAACTTCGGCAACCAGCTGATTCATATTCAAATCAGGTTTATCGACGTAGTTATAGACATCGTAGCCAGGTTTAACAGTGGTCAGTTTGAATTTAATGAATTCAACTATATTTCCAACGTAGGCCATTGATTTATAGTTTTTCCCCGCGCCAACCATCGCAAATTTCCCCCCTGCGATTTGTTTCAGGAGGTTGTAGACGTTGCCACGATTTCGCTCGCCAAAGATGACCGTTGGACGAACAATCGTCAAAGAACGTTCTTCTGGCGCTTTTTTGAACCACTCACGTAACACTTCTTCTGCCTGCCACTTACTTTTACCATAGTGGTTAAAAGGATCGTGCGGATGAGATTCATCAGGATTCTCTTTATTGAGGCCATAAACCGCCACTGAGCTAGTGAAAATAATGTTTTGGACATTATTTTTTTCCATTGCAGACAGGACGTTACGCGTTCCCTGAACGTTTACATCATAATAAAGCGATGTTGGGCTGACGTCATCACGATGTTCGGCGGCAAGCAGGACAACGGTAGTAAAACCTGCCAGAGCCTGATCAAGTTGATCCTGATTGCGCACATCCCCGGAAACGGTGATATCTGGATAGAAGTGACTTTGCTGTTTATCGAGGTTAGTAACATCAAAATCTGGCTGTGAAATCTCAATCAACCGAGTACCAACAAAACCAGACGCGCCAATAAATAAAACTTTATCGTTCATAAATCACTCATTGAGTTATGGCTAAAGCACCCTCTGGTCATCATGATGTATCTTCCCTGAGGCGCTATGCTACGAAAAAATGATGGCCAAGATTATAGACCCTAAATGGCCAGTGTTCAGTAACAATATTTAAGAGGTAAGCACAGGACGATGCTTCAAAACACTCACCGAATGAATTATCTTTTAGAAGGAAGAGAAAAATTAAGCCTCTCCACATTCACCACCTGCTGATCCACCCTATCGATATCCACCGAACTTTGCCCCTTTTCATTCACAGCTTTGATGTTTGCCAGCGACAGCAGGGTTTCGTCCTTAGCCATAAATTTGCCACGAACATCTTTACGCAGGTCAAAGTTCATCTTCAGCGCAGGGCCGATAGCAGCCTCCTGCATGACATTGATATTTCGCAAAAAAAGATGCTGGGGCTTGTTATGCAGTTCAAGCGTTGCACGTTTCATTTCAAGGTTGGTGATGGCGACAAACGACGTCGCATTGCCGGATGAGATCTGAATGCCGCGCAGTTTATAATCAAGCTGGCTGTTATCGAGTCGAATGTCATTGAGCTTAAAGTTTTGA
>Ga0209281_1001331_pt1 | contig 15554 bp, 20 predicted proteins | sample MedtruBG_FD_187514 | JGI IMG/M metagenome (GOLD analysis project Ga0209281, IMG submission 187514) | Root nodule microbial communities of legume samples collected from California, USA - Medicago truncatula BG (SPAdes) (version 2) | ecosystem: Host-associated > Plants > Roots > Nodule | place... | reverse complement strand
GCAGCTTCGAGGCGAAACTCGGGGCTAAAATTACGTCTGTTACGTCCGGTCATAATGTCACCTGTTTTTGACTATGAGGCGATGATATCACCTCTATTCAGGTGGCCAAATTCAGTGTGCCACTACAGTTCGTAACGCGGTCCTGTTTCTTGTTCCAGCCGTAGGTAAGCCAGATCACCGCCTCAAAACACTGCCACTCCCGGCCTGACATTCTCAGACGAGGCTTGAGCTGTTGGATCTCGTTAGCGACCTTGGTATACCCGTTCGACAGGTCGGCCATACGACCTCCCGGTTGTTCGGTTCTGTGGGGGAAATTGATAATTTCAGCTGTGTTTGACATACTTAGCTCCGCAATTACACTCCGTTTTTGCACCTGAAAGCCGTTGGTGTTCGAGCACCGCGGCTTTCGCCTTTTCTGAAGTCTTCACATTGCCCCCAGCATGGTTGTGACCATCGCCAACAGCGGCGCCGTAAGGTCCGGATCGACTCTGAACATTTCGAAAATCCCCTCGCCTAACTCCTTCAGTTTTTCCTTCTTCGGTGCATCGAGCATCAGAGCTTGTTTCGCCTCACTCACCTCTTTTTCTAATCTGGCCATGCGATACGCAAACGAGTCGTTCTTTACGACGCGGTCGCGGTATCTAAGCGGCAATACAGACATGATCGCGGGCACCAACTGCTCGACGTTTCTACGGTAGGATGCGGAGTCTTCTTTGTTGTCGAGCCAGCGGAACAGCTTCACGTTCCAGACATCGGCCTGGCCTGAGAAATCCACGCCATCAAGTTGAAGTTCTTCCGCCGCCTCTTGGATTTGAAGTGCTACAGTTACGCGCCCTTCTGCCGCAGCCCAAGCTCGGACCGCTGAGCAGATATCGCGATGATCAATATCCTGCACTGCCGATTCGCTTTGATGACACTGGAATATCAGTGGATTAGAGGAAGCTCTGTTACTCTGTTGGAATGAAACAGTCTGCATTGTTAAGGCTCCTGTTTAGGTAAACCATCTGTTGGGTTTGGGTAGAGATCGGGGCGCAGTTCATGGGGAGTTACGCCAGTTACTGCGTAAATTGGCAGGACCCGATCTGCTGGTACCACACCGTGGTATCGGTTTTTCCAGCGACTGATCGACATAGGTCTTATACCCAGCATGGATGCTAGATTTGTTGCTGTGCCAGCTGATTTAATAGCTTTAGTTAAACCGTTCATTATTGTCTCCGTCTTGAATACAACCAAATTAAGCCTAAAGCTTAATGATATGTCAAGCCCCAGACGAATTTTCAAGTTTAAGCAAAAGGCTTATTCTTTTATCCATGAAAGAGAAAACCGTACTTAATCCACTACTTGTCGACCGCCTTTCAGAGCTGAATGGACGTGGTATGACCAAATCCGATATGGCCAGGGTTGCTGGGGTAACTCCGCAATCTGTAAACGGCTGGTTTAAGAAAGGTGTGATCAGTAAGAAATCCGCACTTGCCGTTGCTGACGCAGCTGGCGTATCTGTGCCATGGTTGCTCGGTGAGGACGTTGGTGAGAAAGATGGTCTGAAGCCAGATGAACAGCGCCTGTTGGAACTCTACCGACAACTGCCAGAAGAAGAGCAACGCAACATGCTACGTATTGTTTCTTTGCGACTGAAAGAGCTAGACGAATTGTATGCAAAATATATGGGTAGACGCTTAAAAGGTGAGTCAGATTAGTCAGCTAACAAATACGTACGTTTGTTCGTTCAGGAAAGCAAAGTTATGACCATCCAAGAAAGAATTTCTTACGTCATCCCAATTGCGGTTGTAGAAGACACCTCCGGTATTCCTATATTGGTTTATGAATTCGACGAATGGAGTGGAGAGGCAGACATAGCTTTTGGCGTTTTCTTTATAGGTCTTCATGCAGGCAAAGATTACATCGTTGCTGTAAAAGTTCTCAGTGAAGATCACAATGAAACCCTGATCGCTATTGATTCTGATGAGTTCATGAACAAGCGTTCTTTTCGAGTTTCTGCTTCTCCTGATGGCGAGACTGTTGTATCAGCATCCCTAAAAGTTAACTTCGACAATGTTAAAGTCGAGAATCCAGGCATCTATGAGGTTCAAGCTGTACTGATCGATGCCTCTACAAAAAAGATACTAAGCGTCGCAAGTTCATTTTTTGACATCAAACCAACAGGGATGATTCGTAATGAATTTAGATAATACGATAGTGCAACTTCGACCAAATCAGGACGTCTACAAGCATTATGGACAGTCCTCTGGTGAAGATGCATACTCCCAGTATGGCGGTGGTAATGGCGGAGGCAATGGCATGCTTGAAGCAAGGGTAGCAAAGCTTGAGTCTGATGTTGGTTACATAAGGCGTGATGTCGACGAACTAAGAGTTGATGTAAGGTTGATCAACCAAAACATGACTGTAGCTCTTGAACGCCTTGAAGCTATCCGGCTTTCTCTTGATAAAAAACCATCGACAGACATTGTCGAAAAGAAAATAGCAGATGCTAAATTAGCAATTTTGTTGGGTGTTCCTGCAATAATCGCGATTGGTACTGGTTTGTACAAATACCTGCAACACTATATGTAGCTTAAACCCCCTGCTTGTTTTCCTTCAAATTTCATTACTACTGGCCCCTTCTTTATACTGAGCGCAGCTTTCAATCATCCACTCCTCATATCTCGACCACTGAGTCGAGATTTTTTTTGCTACCCGTACGTCGATCATCATCTTTAAGTCTGAAACTTACCCTCAACTCAACCTTAGACTTGACACCATTTAAGTCCCAGGCTTAATATTGCATTACCAAGACGCACTACAAACCACCAAGGCAGGACGCCCACGAAGTAGCCGCCGACGGCGTACGAATAGTCGGATGAGGTGGAGAGATTAACGCGCATCAGGTTTAAACGTTCCGCTGGCCGGCGATAAGGCAAAAGAGGCTGAGATGAAAGGCAATACGAAGAAAACAGGCATGTACGGATTTGCTGCATGTTGGGCACGCAACGACATCACATCACAAAAACCCTTGGAGCTTCCAAGCTCCCGTCAGGACGGAGGCAAGGGTTTGAAGAGCCCTGAATACAAGCACTCACGTCTAGCTATGCAAAGGTTTAACAAGGCAGGCGGAATTCCTCGCGGCAAAGCCGCTGCAAAAATGAGCCGCCTGGGATATCGAAGTGAAAGTCTCAAAGACTTTATTCGAGAGTTTCGATAAGTCTCAGTGGAGTCACTGCTTCCGCAGGGATCAAACTTGCCGGGAAGTAATTATCAGTAACGATTTTGGTTAAACGGTTAATGACCGTTGGTTCTGGATTATCAATTAAAAGCGAATGTACAGACTCTGAAAGCTTGAACCATCCGTCTTTTTCACACGTGTAGATATAACAGGGTACTGAGGTCTTGAGAGTTGGGGAAAGGGTCTGATGCTTCGAAACAATAGCTTCATTTTGACAAATCGGGCACGGAACTACTTTTCCATTCATTGTTAAGTCCTTGCTGGCTGTGTGAGAGCTTTCAGCATACCACCGAGCCTGAAGTGGTGAAAAGACAGGCATTAACAGGAGATCAATATGATTGATTACGCACGCAAACCGGGACGGCAGCAGGCCGTAAAGCTGAACCTCTTCGAAGTGATTCTTCGCCGCTTGTGCTACATGTTGGCGCAAAAGGGGAATCCAGATGTGTAACTCAACAAAATGCGGGTACTGCGGCAAGCCGGTTGAACCGGAGGAAGTAGTCAAAAGTACCCTTCTCTATCGCAACGGCGCACAGCTGGCGCGCAAAGAAAAAGAGTATTGCTCTGAACGTTGTGCTTCGTACGACTAGATGGCCCACGAAAGCTAACGTAAAAGCCGCGCAAGGCGGCCCGTACGTCCGGTGACACCGACCAAAGTTCCACCGGAAAACTACACAAAACCAAAGTTAACCCAATGGGCGCTATCTCTGGCCCGGGGATCTTACATCCAAAAAAGAGGATCTCACATGGAATTTTTCTATGTAGTCAAAGCTACGCAGAAATCTGGCAAAGACGATGCAGTGATTTGGTTCACTGCAAAATCGGAAGCCAGAGCCAACCTGCAGCTCGATGTTGAGCTGGAAGATGCTGGTATCGAAACTGGACGGGGTAAGGACTTTCAGAAGCCAATCCGCACTGATTTTCCGGTCTATGACGACCTGCCGGAAGAAAGCACAGTGGATTACGCCTGGTGCAAACGCTACGAACTGGATGAAGACCAGCGCACGTGGCAGAAAAAAGTAAAGGTTGAAGAAAAAAACCATACCACCAGCGAATTAGAATCTGGCTCATCAACTGCTTTAGTCGAAAAATTCCGTGAGCAAGAAACCCCGACGCTGTTCACTGTCGCGACACTGCCGTTGCGCCACCGGATACTGGCAGAATTTCTGGCTGAAGAAGAATACGCCTATCACATCGGTGCGGAACTGAAAAATGAAGTTCAACGACTGGCCATGGATGTGGATAACAGCTATGTCCAGAACTTGCTTCTTGCCGCTGAAAACGTAGACGAATTCAAAACCGCGAACGAATGCACCATCTGGAAAGCTGTAAACGCCGTTAAAAGCATATTTCCACAGGAAAAGCGTTCCGAACTAGCAACATTGATCCATTTCCTCACCATCTGGTTTGCAACCGACCACATTGACCGCGGCATTCTTGTACGCGAATGGGCCGCTGGCAATCGCATTAGCAATGTTCAGCGCACCGATTCCGGTACTAATGCCGATAGCGGTTATGTCACCGATCGCGGCGAAGGTGCGCACCATACTCTGGACACTCTGGATCTGGAAATTGCCTGCGCCCTGCTACCTATGGACTTCAACTATCTGGAGATACCAGGCAGCATTCATCGTCGAGCCAAAGAAGTCGTGGCCAAAAAAGAAGAACCGTGGAAGTCATGGAGCGCCATTTTGCGCAATCAACCGGGCGTTCTGGCGGTAAACCGCGCGGCAATTTTTAACCTGATTCGCATCGCGCCCGAGAACATCCACCGCACGCCTGCAGCTCATCTTGAGTTCGTTAACCAGACTATGACGGCTGAATTCAATGCAGCGGTAGAGCTGCTGCCGATGCCTATCCCAATTATCGAAACTGAAGTTACGTTAGAGCAACCGCAAGTTGAAAACCTCGGCAGCGGCGTGTTCTCCATCGATGGTCTGATGAATGAAAAACCAACAGAAAAAGATGACCGGTCATCTGTTAAAGAGGAGAACTTCAGCAATGAGCAGATGGAAAAGGCTCAGCCAGAGAAAGTCGAAATTAATGATGCGGTACCACCAGTCGAAGGCGCTGTTACAGCTGATCCGCAAGCAAATATCGTAGCGCCGGCTGATGTTCTTGCCGCCGCGGCGCCAAGCCTCGCAAACCTTAATATGGCGGATGTTAACCAAAAAGATGATTCAGTCAGCCAAAACAGCGATTTTGTAAACCAGAACGCGCCAGAACCGGTACAAAGCGTGCCAGAAGTGAAACAGGCCGAACCAGAATATCCGGCTTACTTCGAACCGGGCCGCTATGAAGGGCTGCCAAATGACGTCTATCACGCGGCGAATGGCATCAGCTCGACGCAGGTTAAAGATGCGCGAGTGAGTCTGATGTATTTCAACGCGCGTCACGTAGCCAAAACTATCCCTCGCGCACCTTCCAAAGTATTGGATATGGGCAACCTTGTGCATGCACTGGCTCTTCAGCCTGAAAATCTGGATGAAGAATTCAGTGTTGAACCGTTGATTCCGGAGAGTGCCTTTACCACGACTGCAACACTTCGCGAGTTCATCGATACGTATAACGCCAGTCTACCGGCACTGCTGAGCGCTGACGAAATTAAAGCCCTGCTGGAAGCGCATAACAGCACCCTGCCACCGCAGGTCTCGCTTGGCGGATCGCTTGAAGAAACGGCTCAAAGTTACATGGCGCTGCCAGCTGAATTTCAGCGTATCGAAGCAGAACAGAAACAAACCGCCACGGCGATGAAAGCCTGCATCAAAGAATATAACTCCACCCTGCCATCGCAGGTGAAAACCAGCGGCAGCCGCGATGCCTTGCTCGAGCAGTTGGCGATCGTCAATCCTGACATAGTCGCACAGGAAACACAGAAGCCGGCACCGCTGAAAGTATCTGGAACCAAAGCTGACCTGATGCAGTCCGTGAAATCCGTGAAACCGGATGCCGTGTTTGCAGACGAACTGCTGGATGCATGGCGCGACAACCCGGGCGACAAGATTCTGGTGACGCGCCAGCAGCTGACGACCGCGCTGGCTATTCAGTCAGCCCTTCTGGCGCACCCAACCGCCGGGATGCTGCTCCAACACCCTAGCCGCGCCGTTGAGGTGAGCTACTTCGGCTTTGACGAGGAGACCGGTCTGGAAGTTCGTGTGCGCCCTGACCTCGAGATCGACCTGGACGGCGTGCGTATCGGTGCCGATCTGAAAACCATCAGCATGTGGAACGTTAAGCAGGAAGGTCTGCGCGCCAAACTTCATCGGGAAATTATCGAGCGCGATTACCACCTGAGCGCGGCCATGTACTGCGAAACCGCGGCGCTGGACCAGTTCTTCTGGATTTTCGTCAACAAAGACGAGAACTATCACTGGATAGCCATTATCGAGGCATCCGCAGAACTGTTGGAATTAGGCATGCTCGAGTACCGCAAAGCTATGCGCGCTATCGCCACCGGTTTCGACACTGGCGAGTGGCCAGCGCCGATCACAACCGATTACACCGACGAACTGAACGACTTCGATCTGCGCCGCCTTGAAGCGCTGCGTACTCAGGCATAAGGGGGGAATTATGCAAAACACTAACGTGACCGTTACCGACCAAAACACCGTTGTTAACTCCAACGTAGCCCTGTTCGACTCACAGTACCTTACCGCCATCAGTTCATTCGCGCAGATTATGGCTCAGGGTTCTTCGACAGTTCCCAAACATCTGCAGGGCAACCAGGCTGATTGCATGGCTGTAGCGATGCAGGCGGCGCAGTGGCAGATGAATCCTTTCGCTGTAGCGCAGAAAACCCACCTGATCAACGGTGTCCTCGGATATGAAGCGCAACTTGTTAATGCCGTCATTTCGCGCAGCGGCGTCTTGGCAAACCGCTTTGAGTATGAATGGTACGGTCCATGGGAAAAGGTGGTAGGGAAATTCCAAATTCGCAAAGGCGATAAAGGCGAATACCGTGTCCCGGGCTGGAATCTTGCTGATGAGGCAGGGATTGGTATCGTGATCCGCGCAACCCTGAAAGGTGAAGAGCAGCCGAGGGAGCTGGATTTACTTCTGGCTCAGGCCCGTACCCGAAACTCCACTCTTTGGGCTGATGACCCGCGACAGCAGCTCGCGTATCTGGCCGTCAAGCGCTGGGCGAGACTGTTCTGCCCTGACGTAATCCTGGGTGTGTATACGCCTGATGAACTGGACGATCGCCGCGTTGAGCGCGAAGTAAATCCTTCACAGGCCCAGCACGTAACCCTTGCTGATATCTCAGGTGACAACGTAACAACCACTCAAAGCGCGCAGGTATCTGCCTCCAACATCGATACTCTGGCCGATGATTTCCGGGATCGCATCGAAGCCGCTCAGGATGTCGATAGTGCAAAAGCTCTACGTGCCGACATCGAGACCGTAAAAGCAACACTGGGATCTGCCCTGTTCACCGAGCTGAAAAACAAAGCCGTGAAGCGTTACTACCTTGTGGATGCTCGCAATAAGGTTGAAGCGGCGATCAACTCCCTGCCCCAGCCCGACGAGCCGAATGCAGCAGAGCGGTTCGCGGAAGCCGAGCGTGTCCTGGCATCTTCAAAGCGTCACTTGGGCGACGAACTGCATGACCAGTTCAGCATCACCCTGGCGGATATGAAACCGGAATACGTGGCCTAACGAGACTGGGAGGGGCAACCCTCCCCTTAAGGAGACTACATGCGACTGATCAATCGAGGCAGTAAGCAATCCCCTTTAGCACGTCGGGCATGTGATATCGCGCTGGCAAAACATGCTGAACGTTACGGCGATTATGGGCGCAGCAAAATGAAAGAAACGTACACGGTAAGGGTAGAAGGTGTGAAAGTTTGGGTTGAAGTAGTGAATCGTAAGGCGAGCTATGTGGCTACAGCAATGACCGGCATGCGTCGGCTCCGTTCCTTACCCGGTCAGGCCTCCTGATATCGGAATATCAATTTTTTTTAACCGGCATCTTTATACTGATGCCGGTTACCTGAGGTGAACTATGTCACAGGTAATTTTTAACGAAGAGTGGATTGTTGAGGCCAAACTCACCGAAAGAACTGGGCTCTCAAGTGGGCAGATTAAGAGCTACCGTCTTAAATCATGGGTCAACGGCATCCATTTTAAATACGTTACCGCCGATGGCAGAACAGAGTCCGAGAAAGGACTTGCCTGGTACAACTACCCCAAAATAAACCATTTCATTAAGGACGCGTAATGGCAGGCTTTCCTACCGGTGTTGAAATCCACAACGGTAAACTGAGGATATCATTCAAGTATAAGAATATTCGCTGCAGGGAAGTTTTGCAGGGTTGGGCAGTGAACAATTCCAACATCAAAAAAGCCGGCAATCTTAGAGCACTGATATGCGCTGAAATTCAGCTGGGTACATTCAAATACGAAGAGCGTTTTCCGGAGAGCAAAGCACTTAAGAAGTTTTCGGCGCCCGTTAAGAGCGTCTTAACCTTTGGAGAGCTGTGCGATGCATATCACGCAGTGAAAGAGGTGGAGATCAGCCCAGCTACAATGATGATTACTCGCTCGGTCAGTACGCTCTTCACGAAAATTATCGGAGAAAGCACTTCTCTTGAAGAAATTCAGCTTAACGATATGTTGTTGTACAGGAAGAAATTACTTGAAGGGGAATTTAAGGCCAGATCCGATGGGCAACGCACCGTCAGAACTGTTAACGCCTTCATGGGGCAATTATGCAGAATGCTCAGCTTCGCTCACCAGAGTAACTACATCCAGCACAAGCCTTTTGAGAACATAAAGAGTCTGAAGACATCCGAACTTGATCCAGACCCATTGCTGAAAGAAGAATTTCAGGAGCTATCTAAGCACTGGCAGGGTCAGCATTTAAACCTTTGGACGTTTGCCGTCTATACCGGCTTACGCCATGGTGAATTAACCGGCCTGGCTTGGGAGGATGTCGATCTAACGAATGGCGAGGTCCATGTTAAGCGTACAATGACGCTCACAAAGAAGTTTGGTCCACCGAAGACAAACGCCGGTGTGAGGACAGTAAAGCTGTTAAAACCGGCACTGGAAGCGTTAACGAGGCAATTCGAGCTTACTGGCGATAAGGTGCCCGCAGAGATCGACTTTTACCACCGCGAACGAGGGAAAATTGAAAAGCAAAGCCTGAGATTCTGCTTCGTGCCCAACCATGATGAAGGGGAAATGAGTAGGCATTATTCTCAGAGCACGATTAACCTGACATGGCCAGGCGCCATGAGAAAATCAGGCGTAAGGTATCGTAGTCCCTACCACACCCGGCATACATATGCCTGCTGGTTATTATCAGCTGGTGCAAATCCATCTTTCATTGCCAGCCAGATGGGGCATAAAAATGCGCGTATGGTTTATACCGTATACTCAAAATGGATCGTGCGGATGAACGATGACCAAATTGACATGTTGAACGGGAAAATTTAGTAGAGTGCCCCCATTGTGCCCCCGACGTTATGCTAATTTGAAGAATATTCAATTATTACAAACACTTCAGCGACTCGCCTTTAATAGTAGCCAGATAAATATGGGCGCGCCCAGTGTTGCGGTCACGACCCCAATCGGCAGCTCGGCGGCACTCATGGCCAGACGGGCAATAATATCGGCAATCAGCAGCGTTGCCGCGCCTGCAATGGCGGCGGCGGGCAGTAAAGTACGATGATCGGTAATCCCACCGAGGCGCAGCATATGGGGAATCACCAGGCCAATAAAACCTATGGCCCCGGCCAGCGCGACGCTGACACCAACCATCCAGCCGATAGCGACCACCAGCACATTGCGCCACAGGCCGATCGACAGGCCCAGCTGGCGGGCAGAGATCTCACCCAGCGCCAGCATGTTTAGCGGTTTCGCCTGGAAAGCGGCCCACAGAATCGCCGGCATCAGTATCGCCATCAGCCAGCCCTGCCGCCAGTCCACGCCGCCAAAACCGCCCATCATCCAGTACATCAGCTGGCGCAGGTCGAATGAGGTGGAGAAATAGACCGCCCAGGTCATTAAGGCGCTGCAGATAATCCCCAGCGCGACGCCGGCCAGCAGCAGACGGCTGGTCGATAAATGCCGTCTGGCGAAGCGCAGTAAAATCACGGTGATAAGCAGCGCACCGGCGATGGCGCTAAGGCTCACGCCCCAGCCAGAAAGGCTTCCACTGCCCAGCATCGTCGCGGCGATAAGGCCGACGCCTGCGCCATTGGAGACGCCGAGCAGCCCCGGTTCCGCCAGTGGGTTTTCAAATAAGGCCTGCATGATGGTGCCACACAGCCCCAGCGCCGCACCGACCAGCACGACAGCTACTGTGCGCGGCAGGCGAATTTGCCAGACAAACAGTTTGCCCTGATCGCTCAACCAGTGTTCTGGCCCGATCCACTGCTCTCCGGCGCACAGACTCACGGCAAAAATGGCGAGCAGAATTGTCATCAGTGCCAGCAGCCAGCGCAGATCGGAACGGTGTTGTTGACGGGCAAAATCGAGCATGGGTTCGGTTTTCGTGTGAGTGATGATGTTGATTTTACGGTGGGTATGCCTTCGCGCAAAGAAAAAAGGCCGCGATTGCGGCCTTTTTGGGTTAGTTCATATTACTCTGCTTTGGGCGTTGCGTTTTCGACACGGCTTTTTAACTTCTGGCCGGGTCTGAAGGTCACCACGCGGCGGGCTGTAATGGGAATATCTTCCCCCGTCTTCGGGTTACGACCCGGACGTTGGTTTTTGTCTCGCAAATCAAAATTGCCAAAACCGGAGAGTTTTACCTGCTCACCATTTTCCAGAGCACGACGGATCTCTTCGAAAAATAGCTCTACCAGCTCTTTGGCATCCCGTTTGCTAAGCCCAAGCTTATCAAACAGATATTCTGACATTTCAGCTTTTGTAAGCGCCATAGGTTCAATCCCTCAATGATGCCTGGAATCGCTCTTTTAATGCCTCTACACATCTGGCAACGGTAGCGGCAATCTCCTCTTCTTCGAGTGTACGGCTGGTATCCTGAAGGATAAGGCTAATAGCAAGGCTCTTAGAACCTTCTGCTACGCCCTTGCCGCGGTACACGTCAAATAAGTTTACGCCAACTACCTGATTTACGCCAACTTTCTTACATTCGGCCAAAATATCTGCTGCGGGCACATTTTCAGCGACCACAACGGCGATATCGCGGCGATTCGCCGGGAAGCGCGAAACGTCCTGAGCCTGAGGAACCACGCGGTCTGCGACCTTATTCCACTCCAGCTCAAACACCATGGTGCGGCCATTCAAGTCGAGTTTGCGTTCCAGCTCAGGATGAACAACACCAACGAAACCAACGCGTTCACCGTGTAAATAAATGGCAGCGCTCTGGCCCGGATGCAGGGCTGGAATGGCTTCTGCGCGGAACTCAATTTCAGAAAGTTTACCGGTCAGTTCGAGAACTGACTCCAGATCGCCTTTCACATCGTAGTAATCAACGCTGTTTTTGGTCAGATCCCAGTGCTCTTCATAGCGGTTGCCGCAGATAGCGCCAGCCAGCATCAGATCCTGACGGATACCAAGATTTGCCTGGGTATCAGGCACAAAGCGCAGACCAGTTTCGAAGATGCGCACGCGGCTCTGCTGACGATTCTGGTTATACACGATGGTGCCAAGCAGACCGGTCCACAGGGAGAGGCGCATCGCGGACATTTCGCTGGAGATCGGGCTTGGCAGGATCAGGGCTTCCTGGCCTGGGTGGATCAGCTGCTGCAGTTTCGGATCCACGAAGCTGTAGGTGATCACTTCCTGATAGCCTTTGTCATTCAGCATGGTTTTCACACGCTTCAGGGACAGATTGGCTTCGCGATGGGTGCCCATCATCAGGCCGGCCTGTACAGGCTCGTCAGGGATGTTGTTGTAGCCGTAAATACGAGCCACTTCTTCCACCAGGTCTTCTTCGATTTCCATATCGAAACGCCAGCTTGGTGCAACGGCCTGCCACTGGTCCTGGCCTTCGGTAACCTCACAGCCCAGACGGCGCAGGATATCGCTCACCTGCGCATCCGCAATGTGATGGCCAATCAGACGATCCAGCTTGCTACGACGCAGCGTGATGGTCGCACGCTGAGGCAGCGCAGACTCATTGGTCACATCAATCACTGGACCTGCTTCACCGCCGCAGATATCGATCAGCAGGCGAGTGGCACGTTCCATCGCTTTGTACTGCAGTGCCGGATCAACACCGCGCTCGTAGCGGTGAGAGGCATCAGTATGCAGACCGTGGCGACGCGCGCGGCCGGTAATGGACAGCGGGCTGAAGAATGCACACTCCAGCAGAACATTTTGCGTGTCGTCGTTAACGCCTGAGTGCTCGCCACCGAAGATGCCGCCCATAGCCAGCGCTTTGGTGTGGTCAGCAATGACCAGCGTATCGGCATTCAGTTTGGCTTCGCTGCCGTCCAGCAGAACCAGCGTTTCACCCTCTTTCGCCATACGCACGACGATCCCGCCTTCGATACGATCTTTATCGAAGGCGTGCATCGGCTGGCCGAGTTCAAGCAGAACGTAGTTAGTCACGTCAACCACCGCATCGATAGAACGAATTCCGCAGCGACGCAGTTTTTCTTTCATCCACAGCGGGGTTGGCGCTTTGACGTTGATGCCTTTAACCACACGACCAAGGTAGCGCGGGCAGGCGTCAGCGGCTTCGACCTGAATCGGCAGCGTGTCGGTAATGGTTGCCGCAACGGGTGCGATCTCCGGCACGTTCAGTTCGGTCTGGTTCAGCACCGCAACGTCGCGCGCCACGCCGATAATCCCTAAGCAATCGGCACGGTTTGGCGTCACGCTGATTTCAATGGTGTTGTCATCCAGCTTCAGGTATTCGCGGATGTCAGTGCCAATCGGCGCATCAACGGGCAGTTCGATAATGCCGTTGTGATCGTCGGAAATACCCAGCTCGGAGAACGAGCACAGCATGCCTTCTGACGGCTCGCCGCGCAGTTTGGCTGCTTTAATTTTGAAATCGCCCGGCAGAACCGCGCCGACAGTGGCGACAGCCACTTTCAGACCTTGTCGGCAGTTTGGTGCGCCGCAGACGATATCGAGCAGACGCTCGCCGCCAACGTTCACTTTTGTCACGCGCAGTTTGTCGGCGTTCGGGTGCTGGCCGCACTCGACCACTTCACCGACAACCACGCCATTGAATGCGCCGGAAACCGGCTCAACGCCGTCCACTTCAAGGCCAGCCATGGTGATTTGGTTAGAGAGCGCTTCGCTGTCGAGCGTGGTGTTCACCCATTCGCGTAACCACAGTTCACTGAATTTCATTGTTCTGTCCTGCCCTTATTTAAACTGTTTGAGGAAACGCAGATCGTTTTCGAAGAATGCGCGCAAATCGGTCACGCCGTAACGCAGCATGGTCAGACGCTCCATGCCCATACCGAAGGCGAAGCCGGAATAGACTTCCGGATCGATACCGACATTACGCAGGACGTTTGGATGGACCATGCCGCAGCCAAGCACTTCGAGCCATTTGCCGTTTTTACCCATCACGTCCACTTCAGCAGAAGGTTCGGTGAACGGGAAGTAGGACGGACGGAAACGAATCTGCAGATCTTCTTCAAAGAAGTTACGCAGGAAGTCGTGCAGCGTGCCTTTCAGGTTGGTAAAGCTGATGTTCTTATCAACGATCAAGCCTTCCATCTGATGGAACATCGGGGTGTGCGTCTGGTCGTAATCGTTACGATAGACGCGGCCCGGCGCGATAATGCGGATCGGCGGCTCTTGCTCTTTCATCGTGCGGATCTGCACGCCAGAGGTCTGGGTGCGCAGCAGACGGGTGGCATCAAACCAGAAAGTGTCGTGGTCAGCACGTGCCGGATGATGGCCAGGAATATTCAGGGCATCGAAGTTATGGTAGTCATCTTCGATTTCCGGGCCAGTCGCCACGGTAAAGCCGAGCTCACCGAAGAAACTTTCAATGCGGTCGATGGTGCGCGTGACCGGGTGCAGACCGCCATTCTCAATGCGACGACCCGGCAGGGAGACGTCAATGGTCTCTTCGGCCAGACGGGCATTCAGCGCGGCGCTTTCTAAATCGTATTTGCGCGCATTCAGTGCCTGTTGAACCTGCTCTTTGGCTTCGTTAATCACCGCACCCGCTGCCGGGCGCTCTTCTGGCGGCAATTCACGCAGGGTGGTCATTTGCAGGGTCAGATGCCCTTTCTTGCCCAGATATTCGACGCGGACATTGTCTAATGCGGCAACATCTGAGGCCTGATTAATGGCTGCCGTTGCACTGGCAACCAGCTCTGCGAGATGTGACATGGTTTTCCTCGTTATGTGGCGATATTCATAAGCGGTAGAAACAAAAAAAGCCTCCATCAGGAGGCTTTCTGGCGCTGTTTTTCGTTTCATCTTTCACGCGCAAGCCCCCTGAATTCAGGTGCTAAAGTAAAAGAAGAAGCGGAAAATAGCAGCATTCATGCTTGCGTTACCTTATGTGTTCATTCATCCCGAAGGGGGGGGAAATGAAAGAGGGAGCAAAGCCCCCTCTCTCAACTGGCTTATGCCAGTGCTGCTTTCGCTTTTTCGACCAGAGCGGTGAACGCTAATTTGTCGAATACTGCGATGTCAGCCAGGATCTTACGGTCGATTTCAACAGAGGCTTTTTTCAGGCCGTTGATGAATTTGCTGTAAGAAATACCGTTCTGACGTGCTGCTGCGTTGATACGCGCAATCCACAGTTGACGGAACTGACGCTTACGTTGACGACGGTCACGGTAAGCATACTGACCAGCTTTGATAACAGCCTGGAAGGCAACGCGGTATACGCGAGAACGCGCACCGTAGTAGCCTTTAGCTTGTTTCAAAATTTTCTTGTGACGTGCACGGGCAACTACACCACGTTTTACGCGAGCCATATGTGCTCTCCTGTATCTATTCTAAGTTAAAAAAGGTTAATAAACGTTTACGACTTATGCGTACGGCAGGCACGCGATTACCAGGCCCAGATCGCCTTTGGAAACCATGGCTTTAGGACGCAGGTGACGTTTACGCTTGGTAGCTTTTTTAGTCAGAATGTGACGCAGGTTAGCGTGCTTGTGCTTAAAACCACCTTTACCGGTTTTTTTGAAGCGCTTAGCAGCACCGCGTACGGTCTTAATTTTTGGCATTTTAATAACTTCCACTTCGCATTGTTAATAAACGAAACATAGGCGAACAAAACCTGCGAAGCCCGTAGGCTCCACAGGAATTGCTACTTGAAGGCCTTACTGTTTCTTCTTAGGAGCGAGCACCATGATCATCTGGCGGCCTTCGATCTTCGATGGGAAGGATTCGACCACTGCCAGTTCACTCAGATCGTCACGGACGCGATTAAGCA
>Ga0209281_1001330_pt1 | contig 15557 bp, 12 predicted proteins | sample MedtruBG_FD_187514 | JGI IMG/M metagenome (GOLD analysis project Ga0209281, IMG submission 187514) | Root nodule microbial communities of legume samples collected from California, USA - Medicago truncatula BG (SPAdes) (version 2) | ecosystem: Host-associated > Plants > Roots > Nodule | place... | reverse complement strand
GAGCAACTCCTCGGGGAAGTCTCTCAGATTATCGGTCACAATTACAGCGGCCTGCGTCTTCAGAGCAGCTGCGACTACATGCGCGTCGTTTTCGTCGGGGAGACCCTCGCAAGCGGAGAGAAACTGAACAAAATCAACGACCATCGCTTCCTCGAATGCAGCCTCCATGCTTGCTCTTGCGCGCGATGCACGTACGGTGGCGTCGGCGACGTCCTTATCGGCCAAGATCTTCTCGATGGCCTTCTGGGTCTCATTAAGAATAGTTGCGGACCAGCGGAGTCGAAAGAATTCCGCTTCCGCTAGGGTCAGCAGCAAGTTTCGCTTTAGTGCACTTGCGAGTGTGCAGGCGTCGACGAAGGCGGTGAATCGATTAGCGAACAAGCTTACAGATGCTCCGCGTCCAACTCGGCAAGATCTGCAAGGGCCTTACTCCGCTTCTCGTCGCGTTCCTTCTTGTATTTGAACAGATGATCGGCCTGAATCCTTCGATGTCGACCAACAAGCGAGTACTCGATCTCGCCCTTGTCGAGGAGGGAAACCAGGAATGGCCGCGATACATTGAGAATATCCGCCGCTTGTTGCGTCGTCAGCATCTTGCTGACGGGAACGAGCGTCACCGCGTCACCCTTGCCGATATGACGCAACAGCTCCATTAGGAGACTGGACAGCGCTGGGGTAAGGGTAATCTCCGTTGGCTGCTGCGTCTCATCGTCGAGCACGCGCAATTTTGCGTCGCCGGTAGCATGAGCCGCCAGTATCTTCCGCAGGTGTTTCGCGGCAGCTTTTTCGGAGGCTGACGGCAGCCGCCCGCCCAGTTCCTGGGCTGCTGCTGGAACTGTCATTTTGATAGCCCTTCATTTGGAACCCTTTTCTACCCTGTATTCGAAGCAGACGCAATAAACGAAATAAACGAAAATACCCGAAGCTCTCAGAGCCGACTCAACACCGGCTTTGTTGAAATCCCTGGTCTGCAGTCCGATTCCGTTCAAGGCGAGGGATGAACGTCGGTTCCGCGCCAGAAGGGGAATCTCTTCTTTAGCTGCATTGCACGCATGGCTGCCGTCCTGCAACCGACCTGTTTGCCGGCGTTCGCTCTCGTCGTGCTCCATTTGAACTACGGTCCGCAAACTTAAACGGCGCCTCGCGGCAGTCCTGGGCAACTCCACCTACAGTCGATCTGACGCAAAGCGGCGCTCCGTCGGCCAAAGCGTCCGCTTCAAGGCGGGACAACTATTTACTTTTATAACTATATAATGCAATGTCCCTCGGGTCGCCCTTGGGAGGGCTAGCCGCAATGAGGAGGAACTTCGTGCGAAAGATACTAGGATTTGGCCTTGCGGCCGCAGTGCTCACAGCTTCGTTCGCGTCGGCAACGGTTGTCGGCGCTCAAGAACTTGAACTTACAGTCACTGCACCGGCGGGCGCGGGCGGCGGATGGGATTCGGCCTCGCGATCGCTGCAGGAAGTGATGATGTCGACTGGCAACGCGAAGAGCGTGCAGGTCGTGAACGTCCCCGGTGCCGGCGGCACCGTTGGTCTCGCCCAGTTCGTTGGTGCAGCCAAAGGTAGTTCAGACCAGTTGCTCGTGGCGGGCATCACGCTGGTCGGTGCGAGCATTTCGAACAACTCTCCGGTCGATCTTACGCAGGTGACGCCGATTGCCCGGTTGACGGGAGATCCGCTGGTGATCGTCGTGCCGAAGGATTCGCCGATCCGGACGATCGCGGACCTTCAAGCTACCATCAAGGAGGACGTCGCCAAGACGATCTGGGTTGGCGGGTCGGCTGGCGGTGCAGACCACATCCTGGCAGCACTTGTGACCCAGGCCTCCGGAGAGGATCCGAGCAAGATCAACTATGTGGCTTATTCGGGCGGCGGTGAGGCTCTTGCGGCTATGCTAGGCGGTCAGGCGACTGCTGGCGTTTCCGGCTATGGCGAGTGGCAGGGACAGATTGAGTCCGGTGATCTGCGCGCTCTCGCAATTTCCTATCCCGATCCGATCGAAGGTATCGAGGCAAAGCCACTGAAGGCGCAGGGGCTCGACATCGAGCTCGTCAACTGGCGCGGCGTGTTTGCCGGTCCCGGCGTCGAAGGAGATGACCTGGAGGCATTGAAGACGGCAGTCGATAAGACTGTGAAGTCACCCGAGTGGCAGGCTGTCCTGAAGGCTCGTGGCTGGACCGACTATTATGCACCGGCCGAGGAGTTCAAGACCTTCATCGGTTCAGAGACGGAACGCGTCCGCGGCATTCTGAAGTCGGTCGGCCTCGCGAACTAAGCAACCCTATCGGACCGGGGTGTGGTTCTCCGCATTCCGGTCTCGGAGGCATTCATGACAAGCAATCCTTTTCGCGTGCCAGACCGTCGATCGGCAGTTGTCGGCGTCGTTCTCTTTGCGATCGCGGCGGTCACCTACTGGGATGCCAGCCGCATGGTCGTGCGAGCAGGATACGGCATGGGGGCGAACACCACTTCCTATTTCGTGGCCGTGCTCTTCGCGCTTCTCGCAATCGGGCACCTCGTCGGCGCCTTCAAGCCCTCCAGCTGCGAGGCCGAAACGGCCGACTGGAAGGCCGTTGGCTTTATCGCAATCGCTCTTACGGGGCTCGTGGCCACGATCTGGCTTGGCGGCGGCTTCATCCTCGGGTCGACGCTCCTTTTCGCATTCACGGCGCGAGCCTTCGGGCGAGCCGCGCTTCCGTTCGACATCTGTCTCGGATTGGGGATCGGCGTCGTCGTGTTTCTCTTTTTCAACAAGCTCCTGACGCTGGCCCTTCCCATGGGACCGCTTGAGCGCCTGTTATAAGGCTTCCCATGGACTCCCTAATCTATCTCTTCCAGGGATTCGCGACGGCGATCGAGCCCGCGAACCTGTTGTTTGCAGCAGTCGGCGTCTTCATCGGCACAGCCGTGGGCGTTCTTCCCGGCATCGGACCAGCCTTGACGGTCGCGCTGCTGCTGCCCGTGACCTTCAAGCTCGATCCGGGAGGTTCGATCATAATGTTCGCCGGGATCTACTACGGTGGCATGTACGGCGGCTCGACCACGGCGATCCTTCTGAATACCCCAGGAGAAAGCGCCTCGGTCGTCACCGCTCTTGAAGGAAACAAGATGGCAAGAGCAGGCCGCGGAGGCCCAGCTCTCGCAACTGCGGCAATAGGGTCCTTCGTAGCGGCTCTAATCGCCACAGTCGGATTGGCGCTGCTGGCTCCTCTCCTCGTCAAGGTGGCGGTCCGCTTTGCACCGTGGGATTACTTCGGCCTGATGCTGATCGCGTTTGTTACGGTGTCCGCCACTTTCGGCTCGTCGCCTTTGCGCGGGCTGACCAGCTTAGCCTTCGGCCTGTGGCTCGGTCTCATGGGCATCGATCAGCTAACCGGACAGGCCCGTCTTACCTTCGGCGTGCCCGAGCTTCTCGACGGGATAGAGGTGACGACGCTTGCGGTGGGACTATTCGCGGTAGGCGAAGCGCTCTTCGTGGCGTCGCGCCACCTCTACAAGCCGGAGAAGCCGATTCCCGTGAAAGGTTCCATCTGGATGACGAAGGAGGACTGGGGCCGGTCCTGGAAGCCGTGGCTGCGAGGCACCTTCCTCGGCTTCCCGATCGGCGCCTTGCCCGCGGGCGGCGCCGAGATCCCGACCTTCCTCAGCTATAACATCGAGCGGAACCTGTCCAAGAAGCCGGAAGAGTTCGGTTCAGGCGCGATCGAAGGTGTGGCCGGACCGGAAGCGGCGAACAACGCTTCTGCGGCAGGGACCCTCGTTCCCCTTCTGACCTTGGGCTTGCCGACGTCGGCGACGGCCGCGGTCATGCTTGCTGGATTCCAGCAGTACAACATCCAGCCGGGCCCGCTGCTCTTTGCCCAGCATGCGGACCTCGTGTGGGGACTGGTTGCAAGTCTCTTCATCGCGAACGTGATGTTGCTCGTCCTGAACCTCCCGTTGGTCGGCCTGTGGGTTCGCCTGCTCGCCATTCCATTGCCCTGGCTCTACGCAGGCATCCTGGTCTTCGCCGCTATGGGAACCATCGCCGCGAATCCGTCGGTCGTCGAGCTGCTTCTGCTTTGCGGCTTCGGGGTCGTCGGTTTCCTGATGCGACGGTATGACTATCCGATAGCGCCGGCGGTCGTCGGTCTCATTCTAGGTCCTCTCGCAGACAACGCCCTCAGGCGATCCCTGCAGATGAGTCTGGGCGACCCGATGGTCCTGCTCCAGCATACCAGCTCGGCCATAATGATCGGGATTGCAGCGTTGGCATTGGTCGCCCCCTTCATTTTCAAAGGGCTCTCGCGCTTCCAGCAGGACGAGGATTGAGATGGGGCGGCGCCTTGTCCATCCGAAGGGGCAGATGATAGAGAGCGGGCAGAAAACCCGAGCAGGTTCATGGCACGAAAGAGTCTGACGCCGCAAATCAGTGGGAGCATCATGGAGTTCGTGAAGGCGAACAACATGCGAGAAGGCGATCATCTGCCGTTGCAGATGCTTGCGGATACCTTCCGCGTCTCCCGCGCTCCAATCATGAGTGCTCTCAGATTCCTGGAGACGCAAGGCGTCGTGAGGTCGGAGCCAAACCGAGGCTATTTTCTCACGGTCGGTGCGAGGAGCATGCCGAGTTCGCAGCCACAGCGAATGGATGGATCGCAAGACGACGAGGCCGTCTACTTCCGTATCGCGGAAGACCGGCTATCGGGGAAACTTGGCGAACGGGTCTCCGAGAACGAGCTGATGCGGCTCTACGGTCTTCCTCGCACGAGGCTGCTGCGAATCCTGCGTCGGATTTCAGAGGAAGGGTGGATCGAGCGGCTACCCGGCAACGGCTGGGAGTTCAGCCAGGCATTGACGTCCAAGAAGAGTTACGAGGATGGTTACGCTTTCCGCGCCGTCATCGAGCAGCAGGCCATGCTCCTGCCCACCTTCGAGGTGGACATGGAGGGGCTGAAACGCGCGCGAAAGGTACAGACCCAATTGCTCGAGGGCGGGTATGAAACGTGGTCCCGGGCGGAGATCTTCAAGGCGAATAACGAGTTCCACGAGATGCTCGTTGCCTGTTCGCGTAACGAGTTCTTCCTTGACTCCATCAGGCGCATCAACCGCCTGCGGCGCCTAATTGAGTATCATATCACCATCGACCGGAGCCGCCTTCCAAGGCAGACAAGCGAGCACCTGCATATCCTTGATCTGATCGAAACTGGAAGGCGGAACGAAGCGGCTGCCTACCTCTACACGCACATCATGGGCGCAGGACGCATCAAGACGCCACAGGTATAGGCAGCAATCCCACCTTCACTCCGGATGAGCCAGCGCGCTTACCAACGATTGCATTTTATAATCACGTTATGTAGCGTTCCTGCGGCTCCAGACCATTGAGACACTTAACATCGCGGACTTGGTCCCTGCAGCGGATAGGTGATGAATGCCCACAGCATTTGAGTTTGAAGGCACTCGCTACAAGGTCATCGATCTTGTCGCAGAAGCAGGTGACCGCTTGTACCGTATGCCGTACATCCACCGCATCCTGCTGGAGAACGTGCTGCGCACGGCTGAAGACGCTCAGATGGCGATACAGGCGTTCCTTGAATGGGTGGAGACAGGTGGGAGCGACGTCGAGATTCCGTTCCTTCCAAACCGTGTCTTGATGCACGACACCACGTGCGGGCCGGCCCTCGTCGACATTGCGGGTATGAGGTCGGCACTTGCCGAAGCAGGAGGCGACCCGGTTCTCCTGAACCCGGTCGTACCCGTTGACGTCTCTACCGACCATTCAGTCGCTGTTGATGTCTTTGGAACCGCCTCGGCGCGTGAGCGCAACGTGAGGAGGGAATACGAGCGCAATGCGGAGCGCTACAGCTTCATGAAATGGGCGACGAACACGCTCGCGAATTTCCGGGTCCACCCGCCGGGTACCGGAATCATGCACACGCTCAATCTCGAACGCCTCGCTACGGTCGCGACCGCCCTCGAGCGAGATGGCGTGCTGTGGGCCGTTCCCGACACCCTCATCGGGACGGACAGTCACACGCCGATGATCAATGGCATCGGTGTGCTTGGATGGGGCGTCGGGGGCCTGGAGGCGGAGAGCGTCTTCTTCGGAATGCCGGTCGCGCTGCGCGTGCCGGACGTCGTCGGCGTCCGCATGACGGGCTCTCTCCGGGAGGGGGTACTGGCAACCGATCTGGCGCTCGTCGTCACGCACCTTCTTCGCCAGAGCGATCTTCAAGACAAGTTCGTGGAGTTCTACGGTCCAGGTGTTTCAAACCTTACGGCGGGCGATCGTGCTGTGGTGGCGAACATGACGCCTGAGTTCGGCGCCAACAGCGGCTATTTTCCGATTGATCATCAGTCGATCGGCTATCTTGCGCGCACGGGGCGCTCACGCGAGCACTGTGCGTTCGTTGAGGCCTACGCCAAGCGCGTGGGCATCTGGTTCGACCCCAATGCTACTCCGCGTTACTCCTCGACCGTAGAGCTTGACCTCGCAACCGTGGAGGCGAGCCTGGCGGGTCCTCGACGCCCGCAGGACAGGATCGCGATAGGCGACACACGTGCCGCTATCGCCGGGATGAAGCGGAAGGCCATCGCGCCATTGGTCGAAGGCGAACCGAACGACGGCGCGGTCGCCATAGCGGCCATCACCAGTTGCACGAACACTTCCGATCCGAGGCTCCTGATCGCGGCAGGACTGGTTGCCCGCAAGGCGCGCGCCTTCGGCCTGCGGCCGCCCCGCTGGGTGAAGACCTCGACGGCGCCAGGATCGCCCACAGCGGAGCGGTATTTGAGACGCGCCGGACTTCTGGACGATCTTGAGGCTATCGGTTTCGGCATCGTAGGATACGGTTGCACTACCTGCATCGGGAACTCGGGCCCACTTACTGAGCCTGTCGTCAGCGCGATTGCGGAACGAGATATCCTGCCGGTGGCGGTGCTGTCAGGAAACCGCAATTTTCCCGGACGCGTCCATCCGCAGCTCGAGGCAGGTTTCCTTGCGTCTCCGCCGATGGTCGTCGCATTTGCCCTCGCTGGTTCCGTTGAGCTGGACATCATACAGGATCCGATCGGGATATCCGCGGACGGGCGGCCAGTGACCCTCAAGATGCTCTGGCCCCAGGCTTCCGAGATCGACGAGGCGATGACGCTGGCGTCGAGCACCTCCGACTTCGCTCCGTCCTACGATGCTGCCGAAGCCAGCGAAGCTTGGAAGGACCTTCCAGCGCCAACCTCCACACTGTTTCCTTGGGATGAGACGTCCACATACATACGCCGTCCGCCTTTCGCGAACATCGGCAGCGGCACGAGACTAGGCGTCTACGAGGCGCACCCGATCCTTGTCGTGGGAGACGACATAACCACCGACCATATCTCGCCCGCCGGAGCAATTCCTCCGACAGGAGATGCAGGTCGGCATCTTATCGAGCGAGGCGAAAATCCCATCGATCTGAACGTGTTCTCGTCACGGCGCGGAAACTGGGAGGTCATGATCCGAGGGCTGTTCACAAACAAGACGGTGCGCAACCTCATTGGAGAAGATATACCGCCCGGTTCCACCATTCATGCAGGCACGGGGGAGGTTCTGTCTCTCTGGGAGGCGGCTCAAAGGTATAAAGCAGAAGGGCGCGCCACCGTCATAGTGGCCGGCGAGCGCTATGGTATGGGTTCTTCTCGCGACTGGGCAGCCAAGGGAGTCGCTCTTCTGGGTGTGCGGGCCGTGCTGACTTCAAGTTTTGAGCGGATTCATCGGTGGAACCTGATCGGCATGGGAGTGCTTCCGCTTCGGCTGCCTACCGGCACGACGCCGGAAACGCTGGGTCTGTCAGCCGATGCCACCATCATCATCGAAGCCGACCCTTCATCAATCTCGCCACGTGCAGCGATCGCCGTCGGCATCAGGCATGCCGATGGCTCCCTCGTCTCATTGGACGCAACTGCGGCGATCGAAACTCACGCAGAGGTGGAGATCCTGCGCGCCGGGGGCGTCTTGCCACTCATACTCGAGCGGCTGACGAAGCGACGTTTAAGTACTTGATGTCCAATCGCCGGTCAGCACTCTTTGCCCGTGATCGGCAACGTTCGATTTCGGACAGACCGCTCGTCTTCAGAGCGCCTGCAGAAAGGCCCTTACAATCATCTGAAGGGCGTCCCAAACTCTTTCGGGTAACGGCAGACCTTACCGCTACAATTGCCTTGCGGGCGCAAGGCGGGCAAGCACGACCCCGCCTCTGAGACTCTGCATTGGGTCGAAGCGAGCCGTATTTCACGGCCGGTGCACGGCTTATCGCGAGGATGTTCTCTTTCCTGCTAAAAAATCGCATAATCTATCGACCGGAACCGATGCGGGTGCAGGGGCGGTTGTGAAGATCCGAAATTTAGGGAGTGATAAGCAAACCGCTGCAATCTGCTAGCGGATGGCGACGGCGCCGCGATGAGACCCTCGTGATTTTTTCGCCGCCCACTCGGAAAGATCGGTGCAAAGCTGATCCAGCCCCACCTGGCGAGCGATCTCGATGATCTGCTGATAGGAGATCTGCCTAATCGCGGCTTGGCCGCGGCCCAGCCTGGCATCAAACAGGCCCAGTTTTGCCTTCCGGGCCGTCGGGAACCAAGAGCCACGCGACCGGGCTGCCTGTAGCTGGCATTCTTTTCGATACAGCCGAAATAGCCCTTATTATACTCCCGTTGATGCTATTTTATTTTATTCAGCTGTTGGTGCTGGCCGTCGCTTCCCAGCGCAGTGCCGTACCCTATCAGGCAGGCTAGCGTTGGGCAGGTTCAGAACATTAGACACCTGGAGTGGACCGCTGAACTCATGCGTCGGGACCCGGCTAATGGGACTGGAAGGCAGAACTCGGCTTGCAACCAAACAGCGCAGTTCACAGCGTGATGCGGAAGATCGCTCGACACACTTGGGTCTGCGGGTTTAGCGTGTCCCCCAATGCATAAAGAGGAGGGTTCTTTTGCGCTATATTCGTCCTAGTTCAATAGAAGATGCCGTTGGTCTCTTGGCGGAAGCGTCAGGCAAGGCAGCCGTTCTGGCCGGCGGAAGTGATCTGCTGGTGAGAATGAAGGGGGGCTTCATCGAACCCGAGCTCATCATCGACATCAAAGCTATAGACGCCCTGAGACACATAACTGAAAGCGAGGATGGTTTCGTCATCGGCGCTGCGGTGCCTTGCGCGGTCCTCGGCGAGAATGCAGCGCTCCGGCGGGCGTGGCCCGGCGTGGTGGAAGGCGCTAATCTCATTGGTTCCAAGCAAGTGCAGGGGCGTTGCACCATCGTCGGAAATCTCTGCAACGCATCGCCTGCGGCCGACAGCGTGCCCGCGCTGCTGGCGGCCGGTGCAAAGGCTCTGATCAGGGGGCCGGCCGGCTCCCGCACGATCGCTGTCGAAATGGTGCCGGTGGGGCCGGGCAAGACGTCGCTTGCGCCGGGCGAGATCATCGAGGCCATTCTGCTCGACAAGCGGCAGCCGCGTTCGGGCGACGCCTATCAACGGTTCACGCCACGCACCGAGATGGATATTGCGGTCGTCAGTGCCGCGGTGAAGCTCACTCTTGATGATCAGGGTGTCGTCCAGTCGGCGCGCGTCGCGCTTGGCGCGGCGGCGCCGACGGTGCTTCTGGTCGAGGAAGCGGCCGAAATCCTCACTGGTTCCCGCGTCGACGACAAGACGCTTGACCGCCTGGCCGCGGCCTGTTCAGGCGCCTGTCGTCCCATAGACGACAAGCGAGGCACTGTGGAATTCCGAAGGAAAGTCGCGGGAGTGTTGGCCAAGCGGGTCGCACTGGCCGCCTATCAGCGTGCAGGACTGGAATGATGACAGGCATAGCAGTTTCAACGAACATCAATAGCGACAACGCCGAGTTTCTCTGTCACGCCGACGAGACGCTGCTTGACGTGTTGCGTGATCGCCTGGGGCTCATGGGAGCGAAGGAAGGCTGCGGAACGGGCGACTGCGGCGCCTGCAGCATCATTCTCGACGATCGGCTGGTCTGCTCCTGTCTCGTGCTTGGGGCAGAGGCGGAAGGCCGGCGCATCGAAACCGTCGAGGGCATGGCTCAGGGTGACCAGCTTCATCCGCTGCAACAGAAGTTTCTCGAGCATGCCGCCTTGCAATGTGGCATCTGCACACCCGGCTTCCTCATTGCCGCAAAGGATCTGCTGGCGAAGAATCCGGATCCGACCGAAGAGGAAATACGCTTCGGCCTTGCCGGAAATCTCTGTCGTTGCACCGGCTACGACAAGATCGTGCGCGCCGTTCAGGACGCAGCAGGCGTCATGAGAGGAGCTTGACTATGAATTTTGATCCCAGCCACTCGAAACGCAGCTTCTCCTCCGTGGGCACTCGACCCATCCGGCCGGATGGAGTCGATAAGGTGACGGGCCGCGCGCGCTACGGCGCGGACTTCAACATGCCAGGCCAGTTGGTCGGACGGATTTTGCGCAGCCCGCACGCTCATGCCATCATTCGCAAGATCGACACGTTGAAGGCCGCGCAACTTCCTGGCGTCAAGGCGGTTTTGACGGCGGCGGACCTGCCCGACCTCACCGATGGTGACGCGGCGATGTATGACATTCTCGACAACTGCATGGCGCGCAAGAAGGCGCTCTACGACGGCCACGCCGTGGCCGCCGTGGCAGCAATCGATGCGCGAACCGCCAAGCAGGCGCTCAAGCTCATCGAAGTCGAGTATGAACTCCTGCCGCACGTTACCGATGTTGACCAGGCGTTCGCGCCGGATGCTCCGCTCATCAACGATACGATCTTCACAACAGGCGTCGATCCCAAGCCGGATCGCCCTTCGAATGTCTCAATGCGGAGCCAGTTCGGGCATGGCGACGTCGATGCCGGGATGGCAAGGGCCGATTTCGTCGTCGAACGGACATTCAAGACCGAACAGACGCACCAGGGCTATATCGAACCTCACGCCTGCGTCGCAAGTGTCAGTTCGGACGGCACAGCGGACCTATGGGTTTGCACCCAGGGTCACTTTGTCTATCGCCAGCATTGCGCGCAACTGCTCGGCATGGATGCCTCCAAGCTGCGCGTGACGTCGTCGGAAATCGGCGGAGGCTTCGGCGGCAAGACCCATGTCTGGGCCGAGCCTGTCGCGCTCGCACTGTCGCGCAAGGCCGGCAGGCCGGTCAAGCTGGTGATGACGCGCGACGAAGTGTTTCGCGCCTCCGGCCCAACAAGCGCCACGTCGATCGACGTGAAGATCGGCGCATTGAAGGACGGAACGATCATCGCCGCCGATGCGACGCTGCGCTATTCCTGCGGCCCCTATGCCGGAGCATGGGCGGAGGTTGGCGCCATGACCGCATTCGCCTGCTACAAGCTCGAGAATGTCAGGACGGTCGGCTATGAGGTGCTGGTGAACCGGCCGAAGACCGCGGCATATCGCGCGCCTTCGGCGCCGATGGCGGCGTTTGCAGTGGAAAGCGCCATCGATGAACTTGCCAAGAAGGTCGGCATGAATCCGATCGATTTCCGGATCCGGAACGCGGCACAGGAGGGAACCAAGGCATCCTACGGCCCAGTCTACGGCCCGATCGGCATCGGCCCGACACTGGAGGCCGTGAAGAACCATCCTCACATGAAGGCACCCCTTGGCAGGAACCAGGGGCGCGGCATGGCATGTGGGTTCTGGTTCAACTTCGGGGGCCAGACGTGTACCGATCTCAACATCGGGATGGATGGCACAGTATCGCTCGCGGTTGGCACGGTGGATGTGGGCGGTTCGCGCGCATCGCTGTCGCTGGTGGCCGCAGAGGAGCTCGGGATCGACTATTCGCAGGTCAGAACGGTGATCGCCGACACGTCCAGTCTCGGCTACAATGACATGACCGATGGCAGCCGAGGAACGTTCTCGTCGTCGATGGCCACCATTTCTGCTGCCCGCAACGCTATCAAGATTCTCCGAGAGCGGGCGGCACAGATGTGGGACATTCTGGTCGAGGACGTGACCTGGGAAAAGGGCCATGCCGTCGCCAAGGGCGAGACGCACGGAAACCTTCCGAAACTGTCTCTGAAGGAGATTGCCGCGGCATCGGGGACCACGGGCGGCCCGATTGCGGGGCACAGTGAGATCGTCGCCGACGGCGCCGGCGTATCCTTCGCCACCCATATCTGCGATATCGAGGTCGACCCCGAAACCGGGGCCACCAAGGTGCTGCGCTACACCGTGGTGCAGGATGCCGGCAAAGCCGTGCATCCGACCTATGTCGAAGGACAGTACCAGGGCGGCGCCGCGCAGGGCATCGGCTGGGCGCTCAACGAAGAATATATCTACGGCAAAGACGGCCGGCTGCAAAATGCGGGCTTCCTCGACTACCGTATCCCGGTGTGCTCGGATCTGCCTATGATAGACACGCAGATCCTGGAGATTCCGAATCCCAACCACCCCTATGGGGTTAGGGGCGTCGGGGAAACGTCCATCGTCCCTCCGCTTGCAGCGGTGGCCAATGCCGTGTCGAATGCGGTCGGCGTGCGGATGCTGCATATTCCCATGTCGCCGCCGCGGATCCTGGCAGCGCTTGAAGCGTAAGGAGGACCGATGGTAGAGGTCACGCTCTGGGGCTCTCTCGCCGCGGCAGCTGAGGGCAACAGCAAGATCGAGATCGAGGCAAAGAATATCAGGGAACTGTTCGCGAGGTTGAGCGAACGGTTCCCTCGGCTCGAGCCGCTCATGGCACGAGGGATCGCAGTCGCAATTGACGGAACGATTTATCGGGACACCTGGTCGAAGGAACTGCCGACGGGCGCGGAAATCTATTTGCTGCCGAGGCTGGCAGGCGGTTGAAGGCGGTCGCGAGAGCGCCCGTGTAGACGCACTGTTTCGACGAGGCAATGCACATCTCACCTTGATCGTCGTGCTGCAGCAAAGACTTGGATATCGCATTCGCCCAACGCAGTTAACCAGACCCGTCTCCCCTATAGTCAAACTGCGCGTGTGACGCATGGAATAGGGTCGCCCGCAGGTCGATTCGTACGCTGGGCTGTGGGTTCGTCGATGCTCTTCCAGGATCGTCGATTGCTCTCAGCAGTGACGGCTGCATGCGCGCTTATAGAAGTAATGACGAAACAAAATCAGGAGCAGTTCTGGCGGCTTTGACTTATCCAGTTGGTTTGACCAAACGACCGCAGGCCGCAGAAACGACAAGGTCAGATTATGTTCGACCGGGGCTCTAACCAGTCATTTCGACGAGCTGGACATTTTCGTTTCGCGGAAGGTGAACGATCCGGACAGCATCCAGTCGCTCATCAACAAAACGGGACGCGCGATCGTTCCACAGCGACTTTTCGAAAGGCCGCATCCGCACTTCCTTCGATGGCACCGGGATAACTGCTTTAAGCATTGAGTGCGGCGGTAGTTCCACAGCGGTAGGATGGGGTCGGCCGTTCGATTCCCTTCCGGCGAAGGATCGAACCTACGAACCTCCGTCTCATGCAAGGCAGACGGTAGGTCGCTCGCGATACTTTCAGTTTATCTCGACGGGCGTGAATTTCAATCACGTCTCATTTCCGTCAGTACATCGGCCATGGTGCGTGCAAGCGCGCGGGCGGCGAGGGTAGGTTGCTTGTCGGCGTAGCGGATGGTGAGGGAAGAGCCGGGAAGGGGCGGCAGGAAGCCGCCCGCCGGCGCGGATTGGACGCCGCTCCCGATGTCGCCTTCAGTGACGACCGCCACCGCGAGCCCTGCGCGCACCACGGCGAACACGCCCTGCAGGCTCGTGCACGTCACGATGCACTTCCATGGCATTCCGTTCTGCTCGAGTGCGGCGAGCGCTGCGCCACGATAGGCGCAGGGGCCGCGCACTAACGCGAGCGGCACGACGCCATCGTTCGGCGGCACCCAGTTCGGCGCGGTGATCCAGACTAGCTTTTCGGTGCGCAGCACGTCGCTGTCCTGCATCGCGGGAACGTCGCGGATTACAGCGAGGTCGATGTTGCGCTGGCGCAGGTCCCGCATCAGGTCGCTCGACAGGCCACCACGGATCTCGACGCCGACGCGCGGTTTTTCGAGCATGAAGTTCTTGAGCGCCTCCGTGAGCGGGACGAAGAGGTAGTGGTCGTCCGGAACGCCCACGACCAGCGTGCCGGTCAGGAGGTCGGGCTTGAAGCTCTGCTCCATCTCCTCGATTGAGCGGATCACGCGCGTCGCATGCTCGACTAATTCCCGCCCGTCTGAGGTCAGCATGCAGCTTCGCGTCGTCCGCTCGAACAATTGTTTGCCGAGAAGGGTTTCGAGCCGGGCGATCTTGTGGCTGACCGTTGACTGCGTGATGTTCAGTCTCTCGGCGGCCTCCGAGAAACTCTGCGTATCCGCCAGGGTGAGAAAGCATTTCAGCAGCGACGTATCCATGTGAGAGGACAATATATGAAGATTATCGTTCAATCCATGGTCAAATATCGCTTCCGTCGATTAGCTTTGCGCGCCATCCTGTACCGGGTCGAGATGTGGACCGCGTTGAGGGGAGCCCGAATGATGGAACTTGACGAGGAGAATGGCGGCTGGGTGCCGCTTGATTGCGTTCTCGACGGCGGGCCGGCCGCGCGTGCCGCCATAGGCCTCATCGTGCTGGCGAACGATACCGTCATCGAGCCAGAGGTCCGGCGCTTCCTGCCGTTGCCCGGCGTCGAGGTGTATTCCAGTCGCATTCCGATGGCGCGAGAAGTTTCGCCGGAATGCCTTGCAGCGATGGCGGGCGAACTGCCGCGGGCAGTCGAACTGCTGATGCCGGAACACCGTCTCGATGTCGTGGCCTTCGGCTGCACATCCGGGTCCATGATCATCGGCCCGGAGCGGATCGCCGGCATAGTCGAGAAGGTTCGCCCGGGTGTGAAAGTGTGCAATCCCGTTTCAGCGAGCCTTGCCGCTTTCGTGACTCTCGGCGTGCGGCGGATCGGCCTCATCACCCCCTACAGCACCGAGGTCAACAAGCGCGTCGAGCGCTTCTTCGTGCGCGAGGGGCTCGATATCGCCGCTCGTGCGAGCTTCCATCAGGACAGCGACGTTTCCATCGCCCGCATTCGCGAGGAGGACATATTGCGAGCCGCAATCGATATCGGCAGGCGGAACGTGGAAGCTGTGTTTCTCTCCTGCACGGCGCTGCGCTGCTCCGGCATCATCGACGCCGTGGAAGCGACGATCGGCAAGCCGGTGGTGACGAGTAACCAGGCGCTCGCCTGGGATGCCCTTCGAAAGGCTGGCGAGACGCAAACCGTGCCTGGAGCTGGGCGCTTATGGATGCATTAGAGGCGGCTTTGCCGCCCAGATCAGGAGAACTGTCATGACGGATACCAACGAACGCCCCAAATCCACGGCGGCGATGGACGGCGAAATCGGCATCCTCGCCCGCCGCCGGATCGAGGCGGGAATCATCGCGCCGATCTATGAGGAAATGCGTAGGCAGATCGGCGAGGAAAAGGCCCGGTCCATTCTCGACACCGCAATCCGCCAGGCGGCAATCAAGGCGGGCAAGGATTTCGCGGCGAAGACGCCCGGCGGCACGACGCTGCGGACCTTCCAGGAATTGCAGGATCTCTGGACGCAGGACGACG
>Ga0209281_1001326_pt1 | contig 15582 bp, 14 predicted proteins | sample MedtruBG_FD_187514 | JGI IMG/M metagenome (GOLD analysis project Ga0209281, IMG submission 187514) | Root nodule microbial communities of legume samples collected from California, USA - Medicago truncatula BG (SPAdes) (version 2) | ecosystem: Host-associated > Plants > Roots > Nodule | place... | reverse complement strand
CCGGCGGCACCTACATTGCAACCTCTGAGCCGAAAGTTGAAGCTCAGGCCATCTCGAAAGCAGAGCTGGTTGCGGCTATCTCCGCTGATCCATCGCTTTGCCCTATTCCGACTGTTGAAGCGCCGACAGAAGCCGAAGCATTGGCCGCCTACCGCAAAGCACATGCGGCGTCTCCTCTCGTTTGGGATCGGAATAATCTGCCGGAAATCTCTCTGGCACTCGGCCAATGTGACAAGGCCGGGGCAGGGCCAGGTGTCGCTTGCATGACCTCAGTCAAGATGGGACCCGAAGCGCGGCCTATTGATCGAATCGTCGGCTTCGCAAAATCAGCATCCGGCGAGTGGATCGCCACCATCAACTAAGAAAGAAGCCGCCCAACAAGGCGGCTTTATTCTTCTGCCCTTTACGCTCGATCCAGCACATCGCCGGGCCAGGGCAGAGGCCTACTCCATAGGCTCGGTCGTGCTCAAGACGGCATCCATTTCTTCCGGCTTGAGCGAGCCTCGCGTCGCGAACAAATACGCGGCCAAGTAGGTCAATTTTTGCCATCCTTGCTGATCGTTGCACGGCCGGTGGTTCACGATTCTTAGCCTGGTGGCCTCTTCCTCTTTCGTCACCTCGAACAGCGCATTTGCGTAGACCACGTTGCTCACACCGCCAGCCGCGCGGCGTTCATCCCATTCGCGCACCGCATCAGAAGTCGCCAATAGCGCCGCTATATGCCACTCCATCAACGCCTCCAACGACATCGCGGCTTCCATTCCAAAATTTTCTGTCATCGCACCCTCAATCCCAAGCTCCGCGCTAGTTCCCGGACCTCCCAAATCGAAGGGAGGGCAGGAGCCCCGCTCCTGCTCCCGAGCTCGTGCGGAACAGCGGAAGAGAGGGGGACAAGCGCTAAACCGGAGGGGGATCACCCACCCGGTGTCGGCGCAGCCGTCCGGTGCTGCAGGCCATCGGGCCGAAGCATGGGGAGACCGGTTTAGTGCTTGTGGGGGAGAGAGGGCAGGGCTCTTTCTTCGGTCCCGGTAGGGGCGATGGGTAACCATCGTCCCTACCGGGACCCTTTCTTCCCCTCTCAGTGATTGGAATATATGCGGCTTTCGGCCGTTATTTCGGTGCGATACGGAGAGGTAGTTTCTCTCTCTCAACACAGGGCGATCGTGCCGAGCTAATGGGCTTGCCTCAATGACAGACGGTTTCCCCCAATTTTCCCGCGAGCGACAAAATCGGCTCCCCCATCTGCCCTCCGGGCCGACTTGGTGCGGTCATTGACCCAAGCCCATCAGCTCGGGGGGCAGCCTCTCTTCTCAATCAGAGGAGCTGACGATGACTGCTTACGACGAAATTCAGGAGTTGCGGGCCGAGTTGGCGGCATCCATCGACGCCGGCGAGCGTCATCAGATCGCGGTCGAGCTGGAGCGCGCCGTCGCGCAGCACCAGCAGGAAGAGGCCGCATTCGATGCGCTGATCAGCGTTGAGCCGCCTCACTAGGCGGCTCTCGATCTTTCCTGAGTGTCACTGTGACGGCGGCCGACGCCAACTTCAAATTCGCCGGGCCGATTTGTCCGCACACGATAGAAACCGCTTCAAGCTCAAACCCGCCAGTAAAATGTAAGGCGGCATGGCGAGCGAATAGTGACCGCAGTTCAGTTCCAAAACATTCGGCCTGACTCCGGCGTCCTTCAGCTTCTGAATGAGGCGTCTCGATAGGTCGGGCAACACCACCTTGTCCCTCGTAGCCAACACGACGTGAAGTTCGAGATCGGACCGTGCCAGGTTATGCGCGTAATTCTCCAAGTTGAGCGGCCCCCATGCCCTTCGGAGATCGGTGAGCTCAATTGCAGGCTCAAGGCTATCACGTATCGATCGGGTCGCGCGCCCCGTCCAAACCATGTCTGCGAGACTACCCGCCGTCAAAAATAACGAGGCCTTCGACACGGCCGGATCATGCGCAGCGATCAACCCCGCAACCCAGGAGCCAAGGCTCATGCCGAGAACCGAGACCTCTAGATAGCCTTCGCTCTTCAGCCAGCGAATGAGCTTTCGCCCATCCCATACGGCCTGCCTTACAGACTGGATCGTGCGGCCGAGATTCGAACTAAGCATATAATCGGCGTACAGCGAGCCGGGACGGCTGCGCTCGAAGTGATAAGGCATAGCAATCTCGACAACCGTGATCCCACGCTGCGAGAAAAACTTGGCAATCTGACGATTTCGGGTGCTGGCATTCCAGTGATGAAAAATCACCAATGCCTGATCGAGCGAGCCGCTCTCGGTGATTTTTGCCCAAACGACGTTGTTCTCTTCGACATCAGTAGAAATGTCCGATGGAAATCTGAGCCACCCATCGTGCCTTTCAAAGCCCTGACCGCTCCCGCTGGGCTCATCGTAAAAGCTTGAATCAGACAAGGCCTGGTCCGCAAGGACACAAAACTCGTCGATAGTTTCTATCCTCTTCTCGCCCGGAAATGCCCGGCCGGCGTCGAGGATGAAATCCGTTACTTTCTTCGCTTCCTCACCGCGCCGCGCCCGCCGCTCGTCCCAACGATCAAGCCAATTATGATACACTCTGGTTGCTTCCTAACTCGCTTGCTCGCCATCGCCCAAACTCTGGATCAAAGAGGCCGTATGTCGCGAGCAGCACTCCAACGCCGAGGAGGATCGAAAAGCCCTCAAAGGCATCGATCAACAAGTAGCTGGCAAAGAGCAACCCTACGACTGCAGACATTCTCCATAGAGGCACGCGAAACCGCTTTCCGACACCCAAGCGGATGGAACCGTACAGAAAAACGACACAGGTCGAAATGGCGACTAGAAGGCTGCTGTAGTGCGTTGGCATTCTATAGCTAAAGCTATTGCCGCCGTCGTGGCGTTCATAAAGGGCCGAAGACATATCGTGGGCTATCCAGGTCACGATATCTCCTCCGTTCGAGCTCAGGTAAGAGCTTTGGACCTTCATGCATATGGCGACCAGAACACCCAGGACAGTACACCGGAAAATTCCCCGCATCACCCTAAGGCCGATTTCACCGCCCTGACGCCGATGTTCCACCGGTCGCATCGTTGACGCCTCTTCAATTCTCCAAAGATCATGGACGATCGTATGAAGCAGAATGAGGCCCGCGAAAAAAAGATAAAAGCAGAGGCACATGTAGAGATATGCGAGACCTGTGAACACAATGGTCATCGGCACTGATATGACTTCAGGGCGCACAATGGCTAACTTGCCCCAATCTACCGCATAGTTGCCACCGCCGTTGATCAACGGGATCAAGCACACGCCGATCCATTGAAAAAGACCCGCGAACAAAACGCAGATCAAGAAAACTGCCCAGTATGTGTACGAATAAGCTTGAACGTTGCGCGTCCAGGCATCGTCGCTTTCCAACCGGTCGCCCTGCGCTACCAGCCTGAAGCGCGCGTCATGTTTCCAGAAGACCAGCAGCTCTATCACGAACGTGAAAAATAGCGGCAAGAGCACCATGAAGAGGAACGTCCAGTTCGGTGCCCACAGAAAACCCACCTGCTTAACGACACCATCCGCCCGGCTATAGGTGGCGCTGTGGATCCCCACGATATACGACAAAAACCCAAGGGCGGAGGCACCCGCGAATATCGACGCCGGCAGATTCAAGGGAGATCCATGGCTAAAAAGCGCCTCCGATTTTCTCGCCAAGCTGAAACCCTGTCTTTGCCGGGTCGCATCAATGCCTTGTGCCAGATCGCTCGCAGGCTGCGTCTGATCATCGGTTGTCACAGGCGGCGACATGTCTGGAACCCGGAGCCCCCTGCTGCTTCCCGTTTTTTTTGAATCTCGCCTCTTAGCGGTTAGCCGTGATTGCGCCGCGCTGAGCTCCATCTGCCATTCGCTGGTCGCTTCCGGATCATCGCAGCCAAAGATCCGTGCCAGCCAGCGAATGTTGGAGGGGCTAATCCCCTTCTCGTTCTCTTGAAACCAGAGCTGCACCGTCCGCAAATCGACCCCGATCCGGTTGGAGTCGATCTGTGAAATCGCCTCTGCCAAAAGCTCCGGCGTCCATGGGCCTTGCGGAAACCCGTCACTACCTAAAGGCCGGCCTGCTCCCGCAGCGGCTAACTGCTTGAACAGTTCCTTGAAATCGCTCCCGTCCTTGGGCGGTGCGACAAAAATCTTTCCGTTCTTTTCCAATGGTTTAATGGCCCAAATTTCGTTTCGTTTCGTATCCTATCGTGCCTTCAGCCTCAATCAATGGTCTTAACGCCGGCAATGCAACTTGATCGGTGAGGCATTCCACCATGCTATTGTTGTCGTCATCCAGTTCGCGTTCGTCCCGTGGTACCGGCTCCATTTCTTCGCGCCCGAGCGCGGCTTTGAGTGCGTCAGCGCCGGAGCGCAAGGCGGGACAAAAAGAAGAGAGCGGGGCGGAAACTGCGGTTTCCCTTTGCGACTTGATGGAGCGGCATATAGCGGCGCAACTGGCAACCGCGGACGCCGTTCGTGCGTGGGATGAACGCAGGGCGGCCAGCGAGGTTACGAACGTAGCCTATGCAAACCGACTGTCAGATGTTGCGCGGGATGAAGAAGCCGGCCGGCTGGCGATCGTCAATTACAGGCCGCGGGGCGATCGGGAATCGAGGCTGAAGCTGGCCTATATGGCGGCTTACCTGATCGCGACACGTGGCACCCTGAACGCCAATGAGATGAATTCCGTCTTGGAAGCCCCTCGCGATCGGCCAAGCACATCGGTTTCCTGAGTGTCCTTTTATGCCGATTGCACAATAATGTGCTGAGACCACACTGCTGTCGATTATGTCGGCGGCGGTGTCCCGTATCGAACATTGCGTCGAACACGCCAGTCGTCACTCATCGTTGGTAACGCCGAAATCCTGGCAAAATGCTTGGATCATGTGCCAGGGGCAGGATGATCGATCCTGCCCCGCTGCACCCTCAGTTTTCCGATCTTCTCAAATTGCTTTTGAAGCTCAAGCGGATCCATGGTCCTGGTTGGCTGCGACACGGCGCCGGCTTGCGCGCTAAAAGCTTCGTCGCCCCAGAGAGAGCACTCGGGCGCGCTCAAAGGGCTTCTCGTCAGGCTATTGATACCTCGCCGGTCCATCGAGGAGCGGCCGGCGGGAGCCCGGAAGCCTGTTTGATGCAAAACAGCCGACGCCGCGGCCGAACATTGCATGTATAGCGTAGCGTGACGGTATATAGTCGATCATCCCCGCGTTATCCTGTTTGTGTAGTTGATTCGTGGTTGAGGAAATGATGGCGAGGAGAGGTGAGGCTACCAATGACCATTCTGGTCATCCGGGGCCATACGTCCGTATGCAGGTGCTAGATCTTCTGAGCCTGTCCGTGACAGAAGCCGCAGCAGCCGTCGGCATTACCAGAGCTGCCCTTTCTGCATTCCTCAATGCGCGTGCGTCGCTTTCGGCTGATATGGCGCTGCGTATCGAGAAGGCCTTTGCCATTCCCATGCAGCGCCTCATGCACATGCAATGCAATTTCGACATCGCCCACGCACGAGCACGCGCAGGCGAAATCAACGTTGCGCCGTATGTGCCGGGTCGATACTCGCGGGCCGGCCGAGACCCTTTGAGGGGACAGGGGACTTAAAATGAATCCCGTCGAGATCGAGGAACAAATCTCCGCGCTCGCGGAAAAGCCGTTCGATGTGGCCGAGTTTCCCTATGCCTTCCTGGAGGCATTCGGAAATAAGGAAACCACTCTCAGGAAATTGCGCAGCGGCGCCTCCAACAAGTCCGATCTGGGCGGGGTCCTGCAAACCAACAACATCCACATCGCCGTCGCGCCGCGCGGCGAGGTCACGAAAACCCTGACCGCGCTCAAGGCCAGCCCCGCGACCGCGCGCGCCAAGGCGAAATTCATCCTTGCAACCGATGGCGACACCTTCGAGGCCGAAGACCTGATCGGTGGCGACACAATTGCGTGCGCCTACCCCGACTTTCCCGATCACTTCGGCTTGTTCTTGCCGCTCGCCGGCATCACCACCGTCAAGCAGGTCCGCGACAGCTCCTTCGACATCAAGGCGACCGGCCGGCTCAACCGGCTCTATGTTCAGCTCCTGAAAGACAATCCCGATTGGGGAACGGCCGCGCGCCGCCCAGACATGAACCACTTCATGGCGCGGCTGATCTTCTGCTTCTTTGCCGAGGACACCGACATCTTCGAAGCGCCGGACCTGTTCACCGACACGATCGAGAAGATGAGTGCTTCGGACTCCTCGAACACCCACGAGGTCATCAGCACGCTCTTTCGCGCCATGAACATCAAGGGTGCCGATCGCGCCGAGGCCAAGCTGCCCCGGTGGGCCGATCGCTTCCCTTATGTAAACGGCGGATTGTTTTCGGGCAGCGCCGACGTGCCGGTCTTCACCCGGATCGCGCGCTCCTACCTGATCCATATCGGTCGGCTCGATTGGAAGAAGGTCAACCCCGACATCTTCGGGTCGATGATCCAGGCCGTTGCCGATGATGAAGAACGCGGCGCGCTCGGCATGCACTACACCAGCGTGCCCAACATCCTCAAAGTTCTGAATCCGCTCTTCCTCGACGATCTGCGCGCGGCGCTGGAGGAAGCCGGTGACAATGCCCGCAAGCTGCTCAATCTGCGCAATCGCATGGCCCGGATCAGAGTTTTCGATCCGGCCTGCGGCTCGGGTAATTTCCTTGTCATAGCCTACAAGGAAATGCGGAAGATCGAAGCTGAGATCAACAAGCGGCGCGGCGAGGCCGAGCTGCGCACCGAAATCCCGCTCACCAATTTTCGCGGCATCGAGTTACGCGACTTCCCGGCCGAGATTGCGCGCCTAGCGCTGATCATCGCCGAATATCAGTGCGACGTACTCTATCGGGGCCAGAAAGAGGCGTTGCGCGACTTCCTGCCGCTCGACGCTATGAATTGGATTACCTGCGGTAACGCCCTACGGCTCGACTGGCTCAGCATTTGCCGCTCGACTGGCACCGTTGTGAAGCATCAGGCCGAGGACCTGTTTCACACCCCGCTCGGCCAGGCAGAGATCGACTTCGAGAACGAGGGTGGAGAGACCTACATTTGCGGCAACCCGCCCTATCTCGGTTCCACGTGGCAAACAGCCGAGCAGAAGTCTGACCTTGAAGCGATTTTTGCGCATCGCACGACGACTTGGAAGTCGCTCGATTATGTTGCCGGCTGGTTCATGAAGGCGGCCGACTACGGTACAAGGACTAATGCGGCAGCCGCGTTCGTGTCCACAAACTCCATTTGCCAGGGGCAGCAGGTGCCGATCCTGTGGCCGCTCATTTTTGATACCGGTCACGAGATCGCCTTTGCCCATACCAGCTTCAAATGGGCAAACTTGGCGAGCAACAAGGCCGGCGTCACCGTAGCGATTGTAGGAATCTCCAATCAAGCTGGCCAGGTAAGGCGGCTGTTCTCGATCGCTGAGGACGGTTCTCTGCTCGAAAAGCAAACGAACCACATCAACGCGTATCTGGTCGCGGGCCTCGATGTGATTGTCGCGCCAATTTCCAAACCAAAGGATAATCGAGGTGTCATGGAGTGGGGAAACAAGCCCACTGATGGCGGCAATTTCTTCTTTACCGCTGACGAGCGGAAGCAACTATTGGATACAGTTCCAAGTGCGGCGCGCTTCGTCAAACGCTTTCTCGGTGCCCAAGAGTTTATTCGTGGACAAGAGCGCTATTGCCTATGGATCGAGGATCCAGACCGCGAAAAAGCAGAGGCAGTGCCAGAGATACGGCGACGAATCGATGCAGTTGCAATAATGCGATCAGAAAGCAAAGCGGCCGAGACCCGACCGGCAGCTGCGTTCCCGCATCGATTCAGGCAAATACAATCAGTTGCGAAACGCTACTCGTTGGTCGTCGCGCGAGTCAGCTCCGAAAATCGAGCATACCTGCCGGTCGGACTGGAGAGCGACAACACAATAGTGGGGGATCGGAATTTCGCGCTGTACGACGCCCCTCTCTGGAATATGGCTCTGATCGCATCACGCTTGCACTGGGTCTGGATCGGAACGGTCTGTGTGCGGATGCGCACCGATTTTTCGTACTCCAATACCTTGGGCTGGAACACGTTTCCTCTCCCCACGCTGACCGAGAAGAACAAGGCTGATCTAACCCGTTGCGCCGAGGACATCCTGCTTACGCGAGAGACGCATTACCCGGCGACGATCGCCGATCTCTATCACCCCGAAAACATGCCCGCCGATTTGCGTGCAGCGCATGAGCGCAACGATGAGGTGCTGGAGCGCATCTATATCGGCCGTCGGTTCAAGAATGACACCGAGCGCCTAGAAAAGCTCTTCGAGCTCTACACGAAGACTGTAGGTAGGGCTGGGAGGGCGGCATAATGTTTACGAGGGTTGATTACAGTAAGTTGAACGCACGCCAGAAGGAAAATTACAATTTCCAAAAGGTTGCGGGCCGTCTTGCGGACTACGGGTTTAACTGCCTGCGTCTAAACGATGATTGGCACGGCGCAGATTTTCTGGCTGTTCACGTCGATGGCAATGCAGTCCTACGAGTTCAGCTCAAGGGGCGATTTTCATTTGATACGAAATACCGGGATCGGGGCCTGCACATAACCTTCTTCGCGAATGAGGACTGCTATGTTTATCCCCATGATGATGTTCTCGCGGTAGTAGAGAAGCGAGGGCGTTTTGGCGAAACGATTTCTTGGGCAGAGCGGGGAAGCTATACATGGCCGAGCTTACCGGCCTGGGCCGTTGAAATCCTGGCACAGTATAGGGTTTAAGCTCATGTCCGCACTCAACGTTCCATCCGTTTCCGTCACCTATGCCCGCAACGGGAGCTCGACCAAAGCCAACGAGCTCGGCATGCGCCCCATGCAGGAGCGCGCCTTTGAGAAGCGCGGCGAGCAGTATTTGCTGATCAAGTCGCCGCCGGCGTCCGGCAAGAGCCGCGCGCTCATGTTTATCGCGCTCGACAAGCTTGCCAATCAGGGCATGAAACAGGCCATCATCGTGGTTCCGGAAAAGTCGATCGGGTCGAGCTTCGCCGACGAGCCGCTGAGCAGATACGGCTTCTGGTCTGATTGGCACGTCGAGCCGAGGTGGAACCTGTGCAATGCGCCGGGCTCAGACAATGGCGGCAAGATCAAATCGGTCGCCGCCTTTCTCGAGAGCAGCGACAAGGTGCTGGTGTGTACGCACGCCACCTTCCGCTTTGCCGTGGACAAATTCGGGGTGGAAGCCTTTGACGATCGCCTGATCGCGGTCGACGAATTCCATCACGTCTCCGCCAACCCCGACAACAAACTCGGCCAGCATCTCGGCCAGTTTATCGCCCGCGACCGCGTGCATGTCGTGGCGATGACCGGTTCCTATTTCCGGGGCGATGCGGACGCCGTTCTGGCGCCCGAAGACGAGGCTAAATTCGATACCGTCACCTACACCTACTATGAGCAGCTCAACGGCTATGAGCACCTAAAGCAGCTCGACATCGGCTATTTCTTCTACGCTGGCGCCTATTCCGACGACATCCTGAAAGTGCTCGATCCGACTGAGAAGACGATTGTGCATATTCCGAACGTCAATTCGCGTGAGAGCACCAAGGACAAGATCAAGGAGGTCGAGCATATCATAGAGGAGTTGGGTGAGTGGCAGGGCGCTGACCCCGCTACCGGCTTCCAGATGGTGAAGAGCGCCGATGACCGCATACTGCGCATCGCCGACTTGGTCGACGATGATCCGGCCAAGCGCGAGCGCGTGTCAGCGGCGCTGAAAGACCCGGCGCAAAAAAACAACCGCGATCACGTCGACATCATCATCGCGCTTGGCATGGCCAAGGAGGGCTTCGATTGGATCTGGTGCGAACACGCCCTTACCGTCGGCTATCGGTCGAGCCTCACTGAGATAGTGCAGATCATCGGCCGAGCCACCCGTGACGCGCCGGGCAAGAACCGCGCGCGGTTCAGCAATCTGATCGCCCAGCCCGACGCCACGGATGAGGCTGTCAATGAGGCGGTCAACGACACCTTGAAGGCGATCGCCGCCAGCTTGCTCATGGAGCAGGTGCTGGCGCCTCGCTTTGAGTTCAGGCCGAAGAATCCCGGCAGTGGCCCGACGCCGGGATTTGACTATGGAGACGAGGGCTACAAGCCTGACCAGTGCAATGTCGGCTTCAATCACGACAGCGGCCAGTTTCAGATCGAGATCAAAGGCCTTGCCGAGCCCAGGAGCAAGGAGGCGGCCCGCATCTGCCAGCAGGATCTCAATGAGGTTATTGCCGCGTTCGTTCAGGACCGCAATACTGTTGGCAAAGGCCTTTTCGATGACGAGATGGTGCCCGAAGAGCTTACCCAAGTGCGCATGGGCAAGATCATCAAGGACCGCTATCCCGAGCTGGACGAGGGCGACCAGGAGGCTGTGCGTCAGCATGCCGTTGCCGCGCTCAATCTCACCCAAAAAGCCAAGGAAGTCGCCGTAGAGAGCGACAATGAGCCCGGCCCCAACACTGCGTTCGTGCAGGGCGTGCGCAGGTTCGCCATGGACGTGCGTGAGCTCGATATTGACCTGATCGACCGCATCAACCCCTTCGGCGAGGCGCGAGCGATTCTCGCCAAGACCATGAGCGAAGAAAGCCTGAAACAGGTGCAGACCGTCATCAATGCCAAGAAGATCAGCCTGACGCCGGAAGAGGCTAGGGAGCTCGCAAAGCGTGCTATCAAGTTTAAGCAGGAGCGCGGCCGGCTGCCCGACATCACGGCGGCCGACCCTTGGGAAAAGCGCATGGCCGAAGGCGTAGCGTTTCTTGCCCGGATGAAAGCAGAGGCTGCCCGTGGCTAGGTTCACCGACGAAGATGATGCCCTCCTTGCCGAGCTTGGAGTCGAGATTGAGACCATGCGGCAGGGTGGCCGCACGCCACGCGAAGAGCGTATTATCGCCGGTTTCGAGGAGATTCAGCGCTTTACCGAGGAGCATGGTCGGCCGCCCCAGCATGGCGAAGGCCGGGATATCTTCGAGCGGCTTTATGCCATCCGGCTCGATCGCCTGCGGGAGCAGGAGGAATGCCGGACTCTGCTCGCGCCGTTAGATCATCAGGGCCTACTAGCCGGCGAAGGGACGGCTCTTGCCGCGGCTCCTGATGAGCTTGATGATGACGCCATTCTAGCCGAGCTGGGCGTGGAGGCCGAGCCCGCTTCGGACATTACCGAGCTTCGTCATGTGCGGTCGGTCGAGGAAAAGCGCGCCGCGGAAGACATTGCCAACCGCGAAAGGTGCGAGGATTTCGAGACGTTCAAACCGCTGTTCGAGAAAGTACAGCGGGAGATCGAAAGGGGCGAACGGCAAACTCGTCCCTTTGAACTCAAGGCCGAAATTCGCCCCGGCGCCTGGTTCATCGTCGGCGGTCAGAAGGCGTATGTCGCCGAGGCTGGCGAGGTTTTCACAAACGCTCAGGGCCGCACGGATGCCAGGCTGCGCGTGATCTTCGATAATGGCACCGAAAGCAACCTTTTGATGCGCTCGCTACAGCGGGCGCTCAATAAGGATGAGGCGGGCCGCAGGATTACCGATCCGGTAGCCGGGCCGCTTTTTTCCGATGAGCATGCCGAGGAGGATGAAGCGAGCGGCACCATCTATGTGTTGAGAAGTAAATCCGATCACCCAGTAGTGGCGGCCAATCGCGACCTCGTGCACAAAATCGGCGTCACCAATCTGGATGTCGAGCAGCGGATCGCCGGCGCGCGGCTCCAGCCCACCTTTCTCATGGCGGATGTTGAGATCGTGGCGACCTATCGCCTATTCAACATAAGCCGCACCCGACTCGAGAACCTGATCCATCGGGTCTTTGAGCCGGCACGCCTGGAGATCGGGATCAAGGACCGTTTTGGAAGGCCCGTAATCCCAAGAGAGTGGTTTCTTGTTCCTATGTTCGTCATCGATGAAGCGGTAGAGCGTATCAAGGATGGCTCGATCGCCCGCTATGTATACGATCCAAGCACCGCTTCGTTAAACGAGCTGTAGAAGAATAATTGGTCCGCCGAATTCGGGAGGCACAGGTGGCTCAGCCATGGTCCAGCTACAATCAAGTGATTGTAGAGACGTACTATGCCATCAAAAGTGGGAAGAGTTCCCGCATTCACGTGAGACCGATTGCGGGACAAATCTATCCTACGACTATGGATGTGGAATGTTCTCGGACCATGCGCAAAGCTTATCCCGTTGGAACCAAATTCCGGATCTTTGCCAAAGAGACAGACAGGGAGGGTGGCAAAGCATTTCTGTATTCCCACTTCGATTGGCCGTTTGAAGTCGTGGAATAGATTCTTCCGATCAGTTATCGGGCGGGTGTGGAACCATCCTAGGATGTCAAGGGCGACCAGCTTTAGCGAACCTGACCATCCCAATGCCTCGCTGTTGTTATGTTATTACATATCGCATAATAACAATTATGGAACTAAGTCATTGATTTTGTGTGGCAATGGCGGCAAACGATTATGGCGCTTGACGTGTATATCGCACGCTTGAAATCTCACGATGTGAATAGGCTAGCCCGTCTGCGCGGCACGGTCGATTTTGGCGGCGCATCCCGCAGCCTGGATATCTTGCCCTGGGCGTTGATGGCGATCCAATGGCCGTCGAAGGTGGGGAGCGCCCACACCGGCGTCCCCGCCTCGGCTTCCACAAAAGTGTGCGTCAGCTCTTGCAGTAACGCGACGGCGACGGCCTCGCCTAGCGCCAGCGACTTCGTGTAGTCACTCCGGTAGTGGACGCCCGCAGCATTCCGCCCGATCGCAATGTTTGCGGCAAGCTTATTGAGTTCGCCGCCAACGGTGAGGCTCTCGGAATTGGCCCGCTTCACGAGTTCGGTTTGCTGACCACTTCCATCGTCGACCGCTTCGAAGATGTGTGGGAGCTCGTACTGCGGGTCGAACATGGCCTTCAAAATCGTCACACAGGCCCCCGCGACGGTGGCATGGCCCGCCCCGTACGAAGGGTGCATCGGACTTCCTTCGGGAAAGGCCATCGGCAGAAGGTAGCTGTTAGTCTTTCTGTACGTCTCCTGGAGCGCCGTTGAGTTGAGAACCGCCGTATCCACAAGATTGGCGTACGCTGCGTCGGTTTTCGCGAGATGCACCCTACGGCCAAGCGCTTCTGGGCGAAGGCGCCGGTGTACATACCATTTCTGATGCCAAACGGCCTTGAGCGCGCGTGTCGCCACTTCTGTGAGTAGCACTAGGATATGAGGCCCGCCGAAGGTGCCAAAACCCTCCTGGGTCTTCTGCCGCGCTGGGCGCTCGTACACATTGGTCACGCTCAGGGGCGCTCCCTGAATACCATTGAGGATTAGCGCGGCATTGAAATAAGCCTGATGAAGCGCATCGAAATGTACATAGTGTGCGAGGTCGCGTAACGTCACTATGTGTCGGCGCTTCTGCTGCGGCAGGGGGAGAGGATTTCCACTTCCATCCTTCCTGATCTCTTCCAGGTCACTCCGGATCGGCATCGCCGAAAAGCCGGTGTGCGGACCGCCACCCTGGACCGCAAGCCAGTCAGCAGCATTGATCATGTAGTCTTGCTTCGACAACAGCAAAAGCTGCTTTTGCTCGAAATCAAGGGTGCCGAATGGCACGTCCCAGATGAGGAATTGCGAAATGTACGGACCGACATCGTTTCCGGGCGCCGAGCCGCGGAACAGGCGCTTGACCGTAATGTCGCGCGACCAATCTGCAGGTCGGGCGTAGTGCAGTGCAAACGGCTTGGTCAAATTCTGGTTGAGATTGTTCAGTTCCGTAACCGCGGCATCTGCAAGCGCTTTCTCAGGGCTCGCGGCGATCTCCCATTTCTCGAACCATGCATCCCGCAGCAGCGCCATCCAGTAAAGCTCTACCATTTCAGCGGCGGCAATGTCCGAGCTGAAGCTCGGCGCGCAATCGATCGCAAGGTCGAGGGGGTCGGTACCGTCGATGTCCGTGCCCACGCCCGAAAGCGGATTGGTGAAGGGACGCTCATTCGTTCCAGGGCGCGTTACCTCATCAATGGCTTCGACACTGGCAGGGTCGGGTAACGTGGGATCTAACCGCGCGGCATTGACGACCTTGATCAGCGCTTCGCGAAAATTGTTGTAGTTGGCAGGTACAACAAACCCGGTAGTACCGTCGTGCTCAAGGCCTTTTGAATAGCTGCCAGCAAAGTCCGCGCGTGTCTCGTCGCCGTTTGCCGCATGGCGCTCATGGTCATAGTCAAGGATGCGGGTTCCGGAGTATGGCCCGAGCGCATCCCCGTCCTGATCGTAACCGCTTAGGAGCTGGGTGAAATTTCTGTGCGTACGCTTGCGCGCGATCCGGCGTACCCTGGCCCGCACACCCTCGGTGCCAGAGATGTGTGGGCGCCGCGGCTTATGTCGCGATACCATTGCTCCCCCTCCCGCGAGTTAGCCCGCGAATTTATCACGGTTGGGTTGAGGCCTCTATCACCCACTCGGGTTAATTCGAACTCGAGCCGATCTCTCGTTTTAGGGAATTAGAGATCGCCCGACATCTCCGGCAGTTGGTCTCAGGCTCCGTGCCCCCTGCCCTTTAAGCTTCGACTGAGCCCTCATGGGCAGCTTAGTGGAGCGCCTCGAGCACTCTCAGGCCTCATCGAGTGAGTAAGCAGGGGCTTGCCGGGAGGTCATCTGGATCGACAACGATGGCATGCCGCAGGTGCGGTTCACGGGTGGCGAGGTTCCGATCAGGATCAACCCCCCTCGCACCTTGAACTGGTCCCCACGCCGCCGGTGAAGCCAGGAACGCCCTATCAGACGAGGTAGGCTATTGTCGGTGGATGCCTTCAATCCGGCATTCTACAGTGGCTATGCCTGTCTTCTTGTGCGTGCGCGCTTCTTCAGTAGTGGAGTCGCCCGGGTCGAGATTTGTGACGTAGACGGGTGCGGAATCAATGCGACCTCCGGACCTGTCCCGCAACATGCACTCGAGATAGATTGACTTGGAGCGTTGAGTTCCGACGTTCTTGATGAAAACTTCAGTGCCTTGAGGATGAATGTTGTTCACCAAGATGAGGGTGTCGTCGTTGTTCGCTGCCTTAGCGTCTGTGATGATCCGAATATCGGTCGCGTCGAGGCAGAGTTTCAATAGAGCCCAACTCACAACGACGACCGTGATGTGCAACGCTGTGCCGCGTGCCTAAAAGAACGAAGTGATTCGCACGAACACAACATTTGGGGGTGATCAACTTAAAAAAGGGATACGGCTCTTCGCTAAGTTATTGAAAAAGCACGTTTCGGTGTTTACGGTCTGTTAAGAGTTCCTCAATAGTTGACGCATAGAATTGGCTCATGAAAAGGAGCTAATTCATGCAGTCAGAACTGATGCCAATACTAATCCCAGCAATACCTGCGATCCTGATCGGAATTGCTGCTGTCTTGCGGGAGCTTCGGAAGTGGTTTGGCCGGTTTAAATGAGCGGAGGGCCCGTATAAGTGTATGCGGCGTCCACGCCCCATTGATTTTTCAGTTGCGGCGATCTGAGGCCGATCCTCGGCGGTCAAATGAGCTCACCGAAGAGTACCTGACGAGCTCATTGTGAGGCCGTGATGCGGGCGGCATAG
>Ga0209281_1001323_pt1 | contig 15641 bp, 22 predicted proteins | sample MedtruBG_FD_187514 | JGI IMG/M metagenome (GOLD analysis project Ga0209281, IMG submission 187514) | Root nodule microbial communities of legume samples collected from California, USA - Medicago truncatula BG (SPAdes) (version 2) | ecosystem: Host-associated > Plants > Roots > Nodule | place... | reverse complement strand
GCCGAGGCGCTCGTCAATATCCGAAGCTACTTCATGCCAAAGCGCGCAAAGCAGAAGTTCTAAAACAGCGGACGGCTCCTCCTCCGTCAACAGACGAAAGCCGTGGGATGCTCGTCGCGCTCACGAACAGAAGCCACCTGAAATACCGTACAGCGCGCGTGTCCATTGCTGCCTCCAAAGGGGGTGGCGCCTTCATGGTTCGGCGTCGAGTTGGCGCCGCAAGATAGAAAACTCACGATGGCGTCGCATCAATCAACTGGTGCGCCTGCACGCCCGTGAGCGGAACGCAGTCTGCACCTAGAATCTCGATCAGGTATTCGTCCTCGCAGTCTAAAACCTGCGTACGGCCCACGATGACGGCCAGTTCGTTAGTGCAGAGCAGAACAACGCGCTGGCCGATCTCAAAATCAAAAGCGTATTCGTGATTGATGAACCGTCTTCTTACCAAGCTGCGCGGCAAGGCAGTTCTGTTGGGTTTGAACTCTTCGGTACGAACATGAACGGTCATGTTTGGCTCCTCGTTGCCAACTTGCTCTAAATTGAGTACACGGTACTAATAGCACACGGTTTTATAACGTCAACACAAAATAAGCACACGGTTATCAAAATGTTGCCTGTTCAGTGCAAGATGGCTCGCGTGGCTCTCGGCTTAGGCGTGCGGGAACTCGCCGCGCTGGCCAAAGTCGCCCCCGCAACAGTCTCGCGATTCGAGGCTGGCGAGGAACTCAAGGAACGGACTGTGGATGATATCCGTTCAGCGCTCGAGACAGCCGGCGTGATATTCGTGCCCGAAAATGGTGAAGGCGCGGGTGTGAGGCTGAAGAAGCGATGAATCGCACCGTCCGCCCCATACCTAAGATTGCAGATCTAATCAGAATGGAGCCCCAACTTCATAGTTGGACCGAAATGGCCGCTCGTGCCTACGGTTTGCACGAAGGCTTAAATCTTGCCATCAAAGAGTCGCGGGATAAATGGCCGAGCGTCGCGCATCACGCTTCAGACATCCGCCAGGAGATGGCGCTTATGGCCTTGATTCGATCGTTCGCCGTGATGGACAGAGAGGCCCAAATCTCGTTCCAGTCGGTGTATAGATATCTTTCGATTGATAGCGCCGGCGAAGAGGTGGCGGCCGTTTACGCAGCTTCGGACCCGCCGTGCTCTTTGGCAACAGCACGTGTCGATACGTCGGCAGCCAAGACCAGGTTCCTTGAGGCCTACGGTGAAACAGACTTCCGTGCATTTAGCCGCATCCAGTCATTTCGAAACAACCAAATCGCTCACATTTCGTGGCCCGAGGCCGAGGCCGCAAAGGTGACGTACGCTGATCTAGAGAGACTGGTCGTCGGATGCTGTAAAATGGCTGGTGAGCTAACGTTGATGCTAACAGGGCGCAATGATTGGCCGGAAGAATTGCTGACCGACAGCCGACAGCAGGCGTATCGTTTTTGGCTCGCTGCGATTCGCGCGGACGCTGAGAACAGATTGCATGTAGAACCTTGACGGCGTCATCTCGCGCAAATAGCTTCCAATTCGCGGCCTCACCAAACCGCAAAGGCGTTCCCAGCCTCCTCACCACGAAAGGGCAATAGCTCTCGGCAATCGCCGGGCGTCCGTAAACTCGTGGCCGAGGAAATTTATGACCGCACCAGCACCATTAGACAAAATTCACACCACCGACGAAGCAGCCAAACGTTTGCGCGTGTCCCGACGGACGATGATCAAGCTTGGGCGCGACCTCGGCGCATGCTCGGTGATCGGCCGCGAGTATTTTTTCAGCGAGCGCGACCTCCTCGACATTTGGCAAGCGCGGAGAGCAATGCCGACGAGTTCTCAAGGACGCTCGGTTAATGTGGAGGCATTTCTGTCTGATGTGCGGCTCCAACGTTCGCTGCAGCGCCTCACCCAGAAGAAGCGGAGGCGAAAGCAATGACCGTCGATCTGCTATCGCAACTTCCCCTATTCGCCACCGACCAGCAATTGGCCGTGGCGATCGTTGGCAAGGATCGCGCTTCGATGTGGGTGAAGACTGTCATTCCGCAACTCGAGAAGAAGGGCTTCCCCCGGATCGACCCGCTGCATGACGGACGGCCAGTGCCGCTCGTGCGCAAATTCTATGAGGGATATTGGGGCATAACGGCAGGTTTCTCGGCCGCTGCTCCCGACGGGAAAGAAAATCTGGGAATGTGGAAGTCTCGCCGTCGCGCCAGGACGGCTAGCAATGAATGACCCGCCCAGCGCTTGGTGAGCACCGTTAGAATTGAGCAGGACATTGGACATCGCTAGATTTAGGCACGGCTGAAATCGTCAAAGGATTAAGATGCTCGCGTACCGCAATACTATTCACACCATACCCGGGTGGTCTCCTTTGCACATCGAGCTGCCACGTGGGATGGCTTACGAGACGGACACGCATTTCGTGCATGTGTTCGGGACGAACATCCACCTGTGGCAGCTATCTCCTGGTTTGACTGCAACAGAGGGCAAGAATGGCACTCTGGAGGACTGGGTGCGTCGAAGGTTTGGAGCGACTGACATAGCCGCAACCGCTTTGGAGGCAGGGCAAGTCCGCGCAAACGTCTGGCGTCCTGGCGTATATGATCATGGGGATGTTGAGAGTGCCCTTGGTTATCAGGCTCCACGTATTCGGTCGAACCAGCAGGCGCTGTTGCTACTTGTCTCGCGCCTAGAGGAGATATTCACAGTCGTCGAGCCGGACCAGAGCGCCGGGACGGTATATGGGCACAAGATGCGCGAGCTTCTCATCCTAGCCGCGACTGAAGTGGAGAACCACTGGGCAGCGGTACTTAAGGACGCTGGCTACAACAGGAAAAGGCTGACCACGAATGACTACGTTAAGCTTCTTCAACCACTCGGCCTTGCGGAGTACGTTGTATCATTGCCTCAGTACCCGATGATCGGAGACATTAGACCCTTTTTTGGTTGGCGGCAGGCTGATCCGACCTCTTCGCTACAGTGGTACGACGCCTACAACCGCACGAAGCACAATCGTGAAGCCAACTTCTCTGAGGCGACATTGCGGAATTGCTTATGCGCTGTGGCGGCTAACCTTGTCCTCTTCGTTGCGCGGTTCGGGCCCTATGCGCTTTTTTCGTCGCTTACGACTCTTTCGGCCAGCGTTAATCACTTGTTCCAGATCCGTCTGGAGCAACCTGATCAGCGTTCATTCTACTGCCCACGAATTGCGCCGGCGGCAGATTTCAGAACAGATCTCATGTGTTTTGATGGGCGGCGGCACCAGGTAACTTGGTCGCGCTTACCTTTGGCAATTTAGAGTGCCGACCCTGTGAGGCGTTCTCTGGTTCAACCGGGTGGGGCTCAGTTTGACGGCAGAGAGAACTCAAACACCTCCGCCTCATCCTCCCGCTCCCTAATTCCCTTGAACGACGCATGCCGCAGCTTCCCGTCATCCGTCCAGGCGCGATACTCGACCTCGGCGACAAGGACCGGCTCGACGAACACGGCGGCTTTCCTCCTCAGGGCTACGGCCGGCGTCTTGGTCGCCATCCCCTCGAGCAGCTTCCGCAACTCTCGCGAAAGATCGTGGGACCAGCCCGTCCCGCAGCCGCCAACATAAACAAGATCTTCACCCTTCCGCGCCGCCAGCAGTAACCGGCCGAGATGACCGGGCACGGTCGACGGCTCGAAGCCAACGATGACGAAGCTATCCCGACGTTTGCAGGTGATCTTCTGCCACCATTCGCCGCGGCCGGAGCGATAGGGCTTCTCGACGTGCTTTGCGATGACGCCTTCCAGGCCGTGCGCGCACGCGACGCGGAAGAACTCGTCGCCATCTGCCTGCACCTCTTCCGACAGCCGAACCGCCCCTTCCCGGCCGGCGACGAGCGGCTCGAGCAATCGCCGGCGCTCCCGCAACGGCAGGCGGCGCAGATCGCGGCCGTCGAGGTAGAGCAAGTCGAAGGCATAGCAGACGATCGCGCCGGCTTCGACCGCCGACGGCAATCGCCCCAGCGCCCGCTGGAGCATGCCGAAGTCGGAGCGGCCCTTGTCGTCGAGCACGACGGCTTCGCCATCGAGGATAGCGGTTTTGACGGCAATCCGCCGCGCATCGTCTGCAATGGTAGGGAAGCGTTCCGTCCAGTCGTAGCCGCCTCGCGTGAGTATCCGCACCCGGCCACGCTCGATGTGCACGGCAAGCCGATACCCGTCCCATTTCACCTCGTAGGCCCAGTCAGGCCCCTGCGGCGGCTTGTCAACGAGCGAGGCAAGGCAGGGATCGATGCGCGCCGGCATGGGATCAGTCGGGGGGCGATCTCGAGGCCTCTTTGAGGATGCTCTGGCCATTAGGCCATTAACGCACAGCCTCGCGAAAAGCCGAATTGACTCTTTCGGCGTAGAGAACATAATAAGAACATTCATCGGCGATGCGGCGCGCCAATCCATCAATCAGCGGCGAATGCAGAAAGGCGCGCATCATGCGAACACTTGAAGATGAGATCGGAACAGCAATTGAAGTCGATCTCGCGGTAATGCCTCCGCACCAAAGGCGGGCCTATGCCGGCCTCGACCAGTATCGCCGTCACGTCGAGGTGCGCGGCGTCCAGGAACTCGCCAAGGGAATTGCCGAATCCTTTGGGGCCTTCGCGATATTCGACGTCGAGACGGTGCTGCGGTCTCCAGCGATCACTCCATTCGTTACGCAGACGCTCTACGCGATCCCGCTCGAACTGAGGCGGGCCGCCTGCGATCGCGATCGGCTGAAAGCAGAAAGCGCCCGCAAGGAAATGGCGCGGATAATCTCGGCCGCCCTGCTCGCGCGATATCATTTCGAGCCATTGAAGCACGTCGGCGCTTCCTGCCATCCGAATTGGAAAGAGGCCTTCGAGCAGCAGTTTGGCCCCGGTCGAGGGGGAGGATCAAGCGGATGAGTGACGAACTAGGCGCTAAACCCCACTACGAGGCCGGCCCCTACGTGCATTATTGCGAGCACCCTGGCTGCAAGAAATGGGGCAGCTTTGGTTTCGGCGGCGGCCGCGGCGATCGGAACTTGCAGCTTAGAACGGCAAATCTCTTGACTGTACCCGGGCAAATGGTACCTTAGTCACGCCTAAATTGCACACCATCGAAAGTTCCACTGCCGACTTGGGAGCGCCGAGGCGCGTCCGAGCCCGCCACATGTTGCGGAGAGGAACATGCGTACCCAATCACTTATGAACGCTATACAACTCGGTCATTGCATGCGTTGCATGCGAACATCTTTCCAATTAGCCTCCTCGGCATCGGTTGGATTCATGTTTTTATTCACTTTGTCTGACTGGAAGTGGGCTGCACTTCTCGCGGGCGTGATTGCGGCAATCCTAATTGTCTTGTGGGTTGCGCACATACTAGCGTACGCATACCGTGCATCGCGCAGCACGCCGCGCACGACAGCCAGTGGCGATGTCATGTCTAAGAGGGAGCTTGGGGCGCTGTTCGCCAAGTTTGCTGCCTTTGCGATGATAGGCAGTGCCAGTCCCGCCTTTGGACAAACCTGCTCCGACGGGCGGTCTCCCTGCTTTGCCGGAACTTGTTGCGGAGCGAACCAAAAGTGCTGCTGTGACAATCCCACTAGTAAGTACTGCGAAGACCGCAATCGAGCATGCACTTGCTGAAAAGGAAGTCGCGGTAATGTGCATGAAGAAGGGAGAGTACGTCAGCGGCATGAACAAAATCTGTGTCTATAATTGTTGGGCGCCGCAATCACGATTGGGGGGGTGATCCTTGTCCGCTGACTATTAACAACTGATGCGCCTGGCCCGCAACAATCCCGGCACAAAAAAAGCCCCTCCATTTCTGGAGGGGCAACGGAACCGCAGCATTTTGTTGTTATGTTCTCGTTCGCGTCAGTCTGGCCACTCGATATTGGCGATGCTTGCGACGAAATCATCGACACTCGGGGCCGTGCCGCCTGCGTTAACTTCAGCCAGCCTGTCGAACATGTAAGAGAGCGCCGCGTCGCGCCAAGCGATAAATGCCTGCGCTTCAGCCGCCCATTGCGCATTGGTGCTAGATGCGTAAGCAACGATCGTCAGGCGGTTGTCGTATTGCCGACTCTGCGCGACGGCATCGAGGTGCGCGTCGAAGGCGCGCTTATACGACGCAAGCATTGATTCTCGCTCGGCAGCCGCCTTTTGTTCAGCGGTGACGATCTTCGACGGGTCAGGCTTCCACATTGGCGACCTCTTTTCGGGTTGGTTCGTCGGCAGGCAAGACAAGCGCACCGTCAGGCGGATTGATCAACGGACGCGGAAAAGCGACGGCTTCTGACGGGTTCGCCCCATGCGGCAGGACCAACGTTAGGCGCACCCACCCTGCAACACGCTCGACGGGACCGACGATCCACTCACACGGAACGTCGCCGGCAGGGATAGTTGCGCCGTCTGGCAAGTCCGTAAAGTCGAATGCTTCGCCGTTGATGGTCAAAACATCAGCGTTTTTGACGACAGTGAGTGTTACGTCACTTCGCATTGGAGAGAGCGAGATTTGCATCAGAACCACCTTCCGATTGCCATCCATTGAATGAACTTAGTGAAGGTCGCGGCGAGAGACACAGACGACCAAACATTGTAGGTGAAGGCGGAAGTAAGTGTGTTTGATTTGAGGCTGCCGCCGCATATTTGGTCGTTGTTTCTCTCCCCCGTCAGAAAGACATTTGGCGAGGCTGAAAAAAGGGCGGGGTACGATTGAGTCGCGCCTCCGCTCACGGAAAAAAGGCTTCCGTTGGCCGTCGTCGATGCCGCACTGGTTAAATCAACCTCACCCCAGCAAATCTGCGTTCCGTCTGCGTAGCGGACATAGTCGCCGTTTGCGTTGCTGCCTCGCTCGATGATCGCTCCTGTCGGGACGCCGCCTGATTGCGAGACTGTGCCTCTGATGGCACGCCACGCTGTTGACCCGCTGGCATACCCCAACAAATAGCCATTTTGACCGCCAGACGGAACGCCAACGCCCTGCGGCCCCTGCGGCCCCTGCGGCCCCTGCGGCCCCTGCGGGCCTTGAGGCCCTGGGACGCTTATTTCTATAACTTGCGCGCCGATTGTCATTTAAACTTCCTCGAAAAGGTCTCGGTAGATTTTTACGCTGCCGCCTAGAATTGTCGTTATGCAGCCATCGGCACCAGTCAGGCGAACTTGGTATGTGGCGCCACTGATTGGAGGCATTGCAGCGGTTTCGGCCGCGGTAATATGGAAGGCAATCTGGCCGTTGGTTGGCGTCGCTATCGTGCCGGTGGCCGTAGCGCTCCCGGCACGCCATTGTCTGGTATCCACAGGGCCTCTGCGGCTTTGGCCAGCGAAACCCGCAGCCCATGCAATCGCCATCTCTGCCGTGTATCCAGTCAGGTCGACAGCGGCGCCATTCGCTTTGTACGTAAGCGCAAGGTCGAAGCAGTCACCCCTTGTAATTTCAACTTCGTGAGAAGCCCTGTCATTGCCCGTCCCTTTTAAGTGCGCGTCGAGCGCGCGGATCGTTGCTCAAAAACCCTGTCCAAGCGTTCGCTGATCGCATCTATTCGGCTGCCGACGCCCTCGATCGCGCGCATGATCTGTGCTGTCTGAGCCTCCATGCCGGCCTTCGTCGCGTAGGTCTCAGCGGCGCGCAGTTTAAAGCTAGCCAAGTCCTCCGCCACCCGCTCGGACCGCTCCTCCGCCGCTTTCACGCGTCCCTCGGTGGCCTTCTCGCCTTCCTTAACGCGGCTGTCGATCTTCCACCAGATGCCCCATCCGGCGCCTGCCACTGTAAGGAAGAAGAGAACGGCCTTCATTATTTCTTCGGGGGTCATCTTTTCAGCACCCCGGCCAGGATTTGCGCGCCAGCAACTCCGCCGCCGACATAGAAGATATTCGCGAACACCACGTCGGCGTATTCCTTGAGTTGCGGCGGCAAGGCTGTCACGTCGGGCAGCGAGCCGTTAATGGTAGAATCCAGCATGCCCCAGCCGAACCACAGCGAGCACGGCACGGCGGCCAGCAGCCAAGGAATCCAGAAAACCTTGTGCTGCATGCCTTGCTTGACGACCGCAGCAGCGTCAGCGCTTGCGGCCATCTTGGCTTCGATGGTTTTGATTTTGATGTCGGCTGCGATGCGCTGCGCGTCGTTGGCTGCGGCGAGGCGGGCCGTGTGAGCCCGCTCGAGCGCGCCGACCAGGTCGCCGGTAAGCTTGCCCGCTATCCAGCGGATGAGCGCCAGCATTATTGTTTGGCGGCCGTGGCCGCCTTCCATTTGGCTTCAAGGATGTGCCAGAGCTCAATCAGCGCGAAACTGACGGTGCCCACCGTGGCCTCAACGGCGCGGATCATCTCTTCGTCAAGAAGAAAGGTGTCGGCGGTTTCCTGCGAAACGTAGCCGCGCACCACCATCCAGAAGAAGAAGAGGCGGAGCGCGATTCGGGTATAGGCGGCAATCATTTTCCACCCCTTAGAATTTTGATGAGTATATTGACGAGCGCAGCCCAGAAGCCGCCTTTTGCGACCACGGCTGGCGTCGTTGGCTTCTTTGTGCCATAACCCGCAGCCTTCAGCGCCTTCTCGAAAACTGCCGCATGGCCGGCGATCGTCTTGGCTTTGTCCGTGCCGTTGATTATCCGGCGCGCGCCGACGTAATCCGCCTTCGCGCCGATGTAGTCTCCCAACTTCTTGCCGGTGAACCAGCCTTCGGTCATGCCGACGAACATGATCTTCGCCGCGATGTCCTGCCGCATGGCGAGATTGAAGTCGCGCAGCAACTTGCCGCCAAGGCCAAGCTCCTTATCGGCACGCTCGTAGTTCGAGTCCCAGGTTAGCTGGACGTAGCCGCGGCCATAGGGAACCTGCCCGTACTTGCCTTTGACGCCGTATTTTCGGCCAGCGCCCTTGCCGTATTCGGCAATCGGCTGCATCGTTCTGGCCGTCTCGTGCAGCGCCGTGGCGAGCATGTAGGCCAAATGCGCCAACGGTGTGCCGCGCCGCTCTGCCTCGTCTAGAATCGCGTCGACGCCCTGCACTTGCCGCCCCGACATCTTGCCGGCGAACAAGGGCGAGCGCACCGCCGCGAAGAATTTCGCGCGATCCATGGTGGTCTCCTGTGTGGTGGGTAAAGAAAAACCCCGCTGGTGAGGCGGGGTTGGTTACTGAGCCGGGTAGAGCCAGCTACCTGTCGCCGCCCCTCATGAACTGAGCCAACGCGACGCCACAACGGCTGCGGCCGACCCACCCGTCGCGATTGAGCGCGGCCGCCGTGACAGCTAGCGGCTAAGTGCGAATCACTCGATACTGGCTCCAATTAGGAGGAGAAATGCCAGACATTCCTGCGCAGTGCGGTAACCTCGTTTGTAGGGCCATTTATCCGAGCGGCGTCTTCTTGGGCGATGGCGTCAAGAGGGCAACACTCTTGCACAACCGATCGCGCTGCCCAGTGTGTGGTAGCTGGGGTAATGTGGCCAACGGGGTGTTTTCCGTCACGAATGACATCATTGAGGTGATCGCAGGCCCGGAAGTGACTGCCGAGATGATCGCGGCTTTCTTCAACATCGCGAAAAAAGTAGCGGCATCTCAGATGTCTCAGAGAGAGGCCGAAGCCGCGACTACCGATATCGACGCTAGGTTTGGGCCTATCCTCGCGATGTTCGCCGCACACGGTTGGCCCGCTTTGGCTCTCCTCGTTTCAATGCTGGCGCTTGCTATGCAGTATCAAGACAGAAGGGGAAGCGAAGAATTCGAGAAGCTTCTCCTCAATGCTGTAATGGAGAAAGGCTATCGCAGCGGAGGAGACGTACTAGTCGAACCGAAACTTGAGGCGGAATCGACAAGATATGACGATAAGAAACGCGCGAATTCCGCCAAGCTAAAAACTCGCACGAAAAAGTTTGTGCCATTGGTAAAAAGCGAGCGCCGACGTCAAGCAGCGGCCGAGCAGCGCAAAGCGCTGCGTGGGCGACTTCATAAGTTTGGCCGCTCGCGCTCTAGATGAGAACGATCGCCAGGCCTCTAATAATCGGTGCCTGATCCGTCAGAGGCTTGGTCGCGGGCAGAGAGCGGCGACCACCAAGGCCGCGCTGTTATCGCCTGCGCGGCCTTAGCATTCGTTGTCATGGAAGAAGAGGAGCCCGAGCTTGCTGGTTACCCAGAGATATCATTCTCTGGTCCTGAGAACGCCGACGAGGCTGCTTATGAAGTAGTTTCGGCCGAAGACGAAGACTCTTACGAACAAGAGTACGACACCGATCGGAACTTCCCACGGCATTGGTAGACCACCGAACCGGGGCGATCATGCTCCCATCACGCAGAGGCTGATATTCTGCGCGCTGCCAGTTCGGTTCTCGACGTACAGGACGCCATCCTGAACACCTAGCGTCAGGTTGCCGTCTGTCCCCGTGGTTCCGGCGAGCGTCGTCGCCACTGCCACAACGTTAGCGTCGGTGATCCAATTGGGTCCAACTAACGGCGCGGACGCGGCGCGAATGCCGAAGATGCCCCTCTCGGCAACGCCAGCCGTGATGATGGCCGTTCCGGAAAAGATTGAGCGGCCGAGCGTGATAGAAAAAGCTGTGTCGTCAGCAACGCTTCCGCGGAAATAGACGCCTGCGACATCTCCTCCAACCATCACTCTTGGATCGATACGGATATCTGAGTTACTTCCAGAGAAGAATACTGGGTTCGTTCTTTTTCTGACGTTGACCGTGGCTCCAATAACGATGTCAGATAATATTCCAGCCGTTCTGATAAACTCTATCCCGTTTCCGGACGAACCGGAGCTAAAGAGGTTATCGACGGTGATCTGTTTCAGGTCACCACTCCCGTTGCACTGGAATGTAAGGTCCGCCGTGGCAGTCCCGTTGACCGTAACAACGTCAACCGTGAACCCGAAGATGCCTCCAGTCCCCGAGGTGAGGAACTTGACGGCCTGCGGAGCGCTGCCCGAACCACCACGGTAGTTGATTCCCGTGATCTGCCCCCTGGAAATAATAACGCTATCTCCGTGGATAAGGACACCGATAGAGGCGGAGATGTAGCTGACGTTATTGATATAAGTAGCGGATACGTTTGCACCCGCACCTGTCCCGACGGCGATAAGAGCCTCTGGGCCGCCACCAGACGAGAAGTTTGAGAATATCCCACTGATGTTGCAGCCAGAGCCCCGGACGAGGATTCCAGCAGAACCGACAGTAAACGGGTACGTCCTCCACACCATGTTGAATTCACGGATCGTGCAGTTACTTCCCGAAGTCTCTACGACAATCTGATTGAATGCCTCTTGAGCGTAGACATTTTCGATCAAACAGAAGTCATGGCTAATACGGATAAACGGGCTTATTCTAGCGGAGACATTATCCGAATGGTTTTCAAACTGGATGTCTGAGAAGCGGCACGCTGTGTGTCCGGTGTTGAATACATCGAATCCATCACCCTTGACCAAGAATACAGTGCGGCGGTTTCCACTTCCAAGAACCCACCCGCCACGAGTAACAGTAACGCCTGTCAACATGGTATAGTTACCGATATCGAATTGCACTTTACTCTCACGGGCATTGCCCAATGCAGTAAATGCCTTCTGAATCGCAGGTGCCTGGTCTACGTCATCCTCTCCGGGGAATGCCCCGAACCAAGAGATATGAATTTGCCTAGAGGGTTCTCCGGTATCCGCATCATGATTGAGGACAACTAGCCCGTCGCCGCGGAAGATGTGCTGCTTCGGGCTGTCGATGACGTTGGTGATCGTTAGCGTCCTTGCCGCGGCAACAGTGACATAGGCGCCGTCAGCGAAGTACACCGGCACGTCTATCGTCAGGTTCGAACCGACAAGAGTGTTTCCTGCTGGGAACCGAACATAGCCAAGCAGTGTTGCCATCGCGTGGATGTCCGCAGAGCTGTTGACTGTGCCCGACGCGCCGAACGCACTGACGTCGCTTGCAGCAACGCGAACCCATGCGCCGGCTGTTGCTGCGATGGCGTCCGCCTTGATGTAAATGCCCTCGGCGGTGTCCGCCGCTATCTGCGAGGAGAAGTCGCCTGCGGTCCACTCGTAAAGACCGTTGCGACCCGCTTCCCCCAGGAAGGCCAAGGTCGTCACGTTGGTGTTGCAAGCCTTGAGCGCGGTGCGAGTGGCGGCGTACCGGATATTGGCGCTTGCGGCGGCAGCCTCGGCAGCCGCTTGAGCCGCCTCAGCAGCCGCAACAATCGCTGCGCTGGCCTGATCGCTCACTAGCCGGAAGGCCGAGCCTGAAACAATGCCCATGACGATCATGCCGGCGACGAGGCCGCCGGGCGCAACGTCATTGCCGCTGTTCGTCTTGATCGTAAGGGCAGCCCCGCCGTTGAAAGAGACAGTGACCGGCGAGGCCGTGTTGGCCTCAAAGACGTTCATCCAGACAAGTGCGCTGGACGAAACCGGAATCGAAGTCGTCGCCTGAATGGCGTTCGCCGTGCCTGCGCCCGCATCAACCGCGTTGATAAACGAGTACGGCAACGGCAGGATAAATGACCACGACCCAGCGCCAGAGGCGCCAGATTTGCGATAGATGCCGTTATTGGCAACCGTCGGGTCCGCATAGACCCAAGCCGTGACGTCAGCGGCGTGCGCTAGATCTGCGTCGAGCAGCGCCTTGGTCGACTTGGCAATCGATCCGGCGCCAGAGGAGTAGGCGTCAATCGCCGCCTCGTACTGAGCCAGGAGCGAGCGGATTTCGGGCTTTGATGGCTGCAGCGGAGACCCGAACGGCCCATCTGCGTAAACTGTTTCAGCGTTCGGAGAGAATGCCACGGAGGACTCCTGAAAAGAAAAGCCCCGGCGCTAGCCAGGGCTTGAAAGTTGATGCTGTTGTGTGGCGTAGGCGCCGCTGAGGCGGTCGAAGGTCGGCGTTAGGTCACGGTGAACGTGCCCGTCGCAGCGGCTGTGCCTTCAATGCCGGAATGGTTGATCGACACTATCCAGCCGTAATAGGTGCCGGCAGCGAACGACCTGGAGGTCGAATCCGCACTCGATGACGCGCCATATTCTGGCGGCCCCGCGTAGCTTGCCGTCCCGAAGTTATCGACCGTGTTCCAGTAGATCTTCGCGCCAGCGTAGTTGCTGCTGTTCGGAGCGGTCCAGTTGAACGTCGCCGCGCCTAGTCCGCCCGTCGCGCTCGGCGAGGTAACCACACCTGGCGGAGTCGGATCAGCGGTCGACGTCACCTCTTCCGTGACCGACCAGTTGGAGTACTTTCCGTTGGACGCCTTGAATGCCACCTGCACCTGCAGTTCCTGATCAACGGGAACCGTGTTGGTGTTCAGATTGATGTATCCGCCAGACGGGTCAGCACCTGGGAAAGGTTGCTCAATCCAGGCTCCCGGCGTACCGGCGCCGATATCGGAGACGCGGTAGCGGACGACCGGGATGAAGCTATCGTCTGCCGGGTCGATGACCACCACGCGAATGTAAACCGAGTTGTTGCTCGCCTTCGCCTGAATGAGGTTGATGACCGGAGTCGGAATATTCGACGCGTTCACCGCCGGAGGAACCGGAGGCTGCTGCCCCTCTTCTGTTGCTGGATTCCAGTCGTCAATGCCATCGGGCTGCTCGACGAAATCCATCGAAAAGCCGCCCTTGGTGAGGGCCAGCACAGATCGGCGGTTCTCCAGAAGCTTACCGTCTAACCGCGGGAGCCGATTCGGAGTTTCCAAGCGGATCCACCGCGCGCAAACAGCGTTTATGCCGGAGAGCCGAACATCAAGGCTGCCCTTGACCTTCTGCCGAAGCCGCAGCCAATCGCGCTTGCCGAGGCGTCTCGCTTGCCGCCATTGGTGGCACCACTCGTAACTGCCCTCCTGCGTCAGAACGCGGCCCGCGCTTAGCTGCGCAGCCGTGTCCTGGAAGAAGTCAGTGTCGCAGCTCGTGTAATTCGTGGCAGGATAAGTGAACTTCGGCACAAGCCGATTGCACTCGTCCTCGAACAGCACGTCGTACTGGATCTGATGACCAACGATGTCGGCGTCGGTCAGCGTTGCCGTCCTGCTTTCGCGGAACTTGCCGACCGTCAGGATGCGGGCTCCATCGCCGCGCGCGACCAAGTGACCGTCGCAGGTCGAGAGAATCGCGTTCAGCCCAGACTTCGGGCCGTTCTCTGTCGTGTCCCAGCCGTTGCACTCGTAGCGCCGTTCTGTGCCGCCGCCTTTTAGCGGCACCGGCTCGTCGCAGACGTCGGCCTCCTCCTTCCACAAGTCGATGACTGGAAGCAGCGCCTTTGTATAATCGAGGCCGAAACCGAATTCGTTGAAGCAGAGATGCCAGGCGCAGATGACCGCAGAATTGCGCGTCCACGTCCAAGTGTTCGGATTCGTCGGGCTCTGAGCGGGGTCGCGGAAATCCCAGCAGTATGCGCCGTCGATCTCCACTGACGGAGACGGAGCACCGTATGGGAATGCAGTCTGCTGGTCTTGAGCGTCCGCGTTGTGCGCCCGCATGGCAAGCGAAGCCTGCCCGTCTCCTCGATGGTTGCTGGTCCAGATGCCGTCGGCGCCAAGCGCCGAGACGAGCTCGGCGTATGGCGTTTCCGGATTAACGCCGAGACGCGTGTAGAGCCTGACATTTGCCGATCCTGCGCCGTACCTGCCGCCCGTCGTCAGCGGCTGCACGACGTTGTCGACTACCGTCACCTCATCGTCGTTCAGATAGAACCGGTTGAAGGACTTGATCTTGTGGCCAGCAATAGCCTGCACGGAATAAAGGTTAGACCCTACGGCCTCCCACATCATGCGCGCGCCAGCCAGCCGTGTGCGGCCGACGGCATAAGTGCGAAAGGGGATCGCCTGATTTAGAGGGGATCTCCCATCTTCCGGCTTGGGCGGCTTTGGCGTCTGCGCCATCAGCGCCTGCAGGCCGATCGAGATCGCCGTCGTTGCGATCGCAGAAGCGATTGACGCGTAACTGATTGTCGTGGCGCCGATCGCGAACCCGCCGGAGCCGAGCACCGCCGTGAAGATCGGCGTAAAAATAGGATCGAACATGACTTCGCTGTAGAGCGACGTCGTGCTGCCGAGGCCGTATCGCTGCAGCATCATACGGTGATGGAAACTCATACGTTCGGATCTCCACCAGGCGCGCGCCATACGGCAACGTGGTCCAACTTCTTGGCGACGACCCCAGATGGCGACAGCAGCGCCCAGAGCGGCCCGAAACGGATCGCGCAGATTTCCTTGGTCTCACCGTCCAGCCCCGTCGGTGCCTTGACGACACCGACATCGCCGTCCTGCGGATGCTGGACGCGCTTAAAGCCCACCGGCTCCAGTGCAGCGGCCGCGAACGCAACAACGCCGCCCGCCCTCGCCAGTATGTCGCGGGCGCCCTTGGCCGATGCGTAGGTGCCGCGGTACTCCTCTGCCGGGTCTACCCCCACGCTTTCCTGCAGCCACGTGCCACAGAACGTCGTGCAGTCGTCGCCGCCCATCCCGCCCCACCTGAAGCGGTGAGGCAGGGCAAGAAATTCGTGCAGTGTCATGAATACCTCGGCGCTGTGGCCTAGAAGTTTGGCCAGACCGGCTGGACGCCCCTGGCAAGTCGGCTGGTGCCGTCGCAGAACTTGTCGGTTTCTGAGATCGCCTTCTGGTGAGGAGATGACCAGACCGAGCGCGCGCCGCGAGACCGGGTCGCCTCGCCGGCAACAACGGCCA